>ERZ838225.12-NODE-12-length-286318-cov-72.442460_pt1 | contig 286318 bp, 246 predicted proteins | sample MGYA00519684_ERZ838225 | MGnify/ENA primary metagenome ERZ838225 (study PRJEB31850, sample SAMEA3708829) | human gut metagenome | biome: human gut; feature: human-associated habitat; material: faeces | place: China | collected 2014 ... | reverse complement strand
GGCGTGGACTACCAGGGTATCTAATCCTGTTTGCTCCCCACGCTTTCGAGCCTCAGTGTCAGTTACAGTCCAGCAAGCCGCCTTCGCCACTGGTGTTCCTCCTAATATCTACGCATTTCACCGCTACACTAGGAATTCCACTTGCCTCTCCTGCACTCCAGCTCCACAGTTTCAAAAGCAGTCCCGGGGTTGAGCCCCGGGCTTTCACTTCTGACTTGTGATGCCACCTACACTCCCTTTACACCCAGTAAATCCGGATAACGCTTGCTCCATACGTATTACCGCGGCTGCTGGCACGTATTTAGCCGGAGCTTCTTAGTCAGGTACCGTCACTATCTTCCCTGCTGATAGAGCTTTACATAACGAATTACTTCTTCACTCACGCGGCGTCGCTGCATCAGAGTTTCCTCCATTGTGCAATATTCCCCACTGCTGCCTCCCGTAGGAGTCTGGGCCGTGTCTCAGTCCCAATGTGGCCGGTCACCCTCTCAGGTCGGCTACTGATCGTCGCCTTGGTGGGCCGTTACCTCACCAACTAGCTAATCAGACGCGGGTCCATCTCATACCACCGGAGTTTTTCACACTGTATCATGCGATACCGTGCGCTTATGCGGTATTACCAGCCGTTTCCAGCTGCTATCCCCCTGTATGAGGCAGGTTACCCACGCGTTACTCACCCGTCCGCCACTCAGTCATAAAAGACTTCAAACCGAAGTAATCTGTCTTAAATGCTTCGTTCGACTTGCATGTGTTAAGCACGCCGCCAGCGTTCATCCTGAGCCAGGATCAAACTCTCATAAAAATGTGTTTCTTTCAGAAACCCATGCAAGATTGCTTACGCAACTTGCCAAGTCCCTAAAAACACGAGTTTTAAATCCGGTTAGTCTTGAACTAACTAGCTTTAATAGTTTCCTTATACTGTGTTTAAGGATTCATTCAATTGCTTGAATGATGTTCACAAAAGATGTATACTTAATTCTAATGAATCATTGTACTCATCTCGAAATTCTAAAAAGAATTTTCAAGGTTGTCTTTCTGTTCAGTTATCAAAGTTCAGTTCTTAAAGAACCCTGTATTCATCAGTGTTTCTTTAAGTTTTTGTCGCTGCCGTATCGCGGCGACTTGATTATAATATCACCACACCCAGGATATGTCAACAACTTTTTTCAACTTTTTTCGATTTTTTTTAATTTTAATAAGATAAACAATTTAAAAACCCCGTCAAAGCGGCTTTATTACTGGCTTTAACGGGATATATCTCATGTTTATTTTAATGTTTCTTTTTTAGCTGCATTATATAAGACAATATTTCATCTGCAACTTCTTCTTTTGACATAATTGGCAATTCCCTGCAATCATTTCTTGTTATTATAGTTACAACATTAGTATCTGTTCCAAATCCTGCACCTTTAACTTTCACATTATTGGCAACTATCATATCAAGATTCTTTTTATCAAGCTTTGCCTTTGAATTCTCAAGCATATTTTCTGTTTCCATAGAAAATCCGCATAAAAACTGTTCTTTTTTCTTATTCTTGCCAAGTGTACCAATAATATCCTCTGTTCTGGTAAGTTCTATAGACATTTCACCATCTTTTTTCTTAATCTTATTGTCACTTACCACAGCCGGACGATAATCTGCTACTGCTGCTGCCTTTATAACAATATCTGAATCTACTGCTGCTTTTATAACCTCATCATACATATCTTTTGCAGATATGACATCTACCAGCTTTACAAATGGAACTGGTGCAATATTGACCTTTCCTGATATCAGAGTAACATCAGCTCCTCTTAGCATTGCTTCCTTTGCAATCGCATATCCCATTTTTCCTGTAGAATTATTCGATATAAAACGTACTGGATCTATAATTTCCCTGGTAGGTCCTGCTGTTACGCAGACATTCATACCTTTCATATCCTTTTTCTTAGCTATTTCTCTTAATATATACCATTCCAGAACTTCTGGTGATGGCATTTTTCCTTTTCCTGTATCGCCACATGCAAGATATCCGCTGTCAGGCTCTATGATTTCCATTCCATAATGTATAAGCTTTTTGATATTATCCTGAACAATAGCATTATCATACATGTTGGTATTCATTGCTGGTGAAACCATAATCTTACATCTGCATGCCAGTACTGTCGTTGTCAACATATCATCTGCTATGCCATTTGCCATTTTTCCTATTATATCTGCAGATGCAGGTGCCACCATAACACAATCTGCCTTCTTTGCAAGTGACACATGCTCAACATTAAACTGAAAGTTCCTGTCAAACGTATCAACCATACATTTATTACCTGTAAGCGTTTCAAATGTAATCGGATTAATGAAATTAGTCGCATTTTTTGTCATAATAACATCAACATTGCAATGCTTCTTTACAAGACTGCTTGCAAGCTCTGCTATTTTATATGCTGCTATACTGCCAGTTACACACAAAAGTACATTTTTACCCTTTAACATAACTATCTCCATTCTGTAAAATCCATGCTCTTACTCCACATTCTTATCATATATTATACTAAGCCCCTTTAAAAGAAGTCCTGGATCAACCTTAATATCATGTCTGCAATGCGGAATTATCACTTCTGAAAGTCCACCTGTTGCCACTATTGTTACAGCCTTAGTTCCATTCTTATTAAATCCATTTGCTTCTATCATTCTGTCTATCATTCCATCAATACATGAAGCATTACCATATACAACTCCACTCTTCATACAATCTATTGTATTCTTGCCCATGACACTTTTAGGTGCATCAAGTGCAATTCTTGGAAGCTGTGCTGTTCTTGAAACTAAAGAATCTACAGACACTCTTATACCTGGGAGTATTACGCCGCCTATATAATTCTCATTTTCATCAACCACACTCATAGTCGTAGCCGTTCCCATATCTATAATAATAGCAGGGGCACCATATACCTTAAGTGCAGCCACTGCATCTACTATCTGGTCACTACCAACCTGTCTTGGCTGATCCATAAGAATATTAAGTCCTGTTTTTATACCAGGTCCTACTATTAAAGGCGATATTCCTATTGTTTTTTCTACAGCAGACTTTATAATATTAGAAAGCTGAGGAACAACTGATGACATTATTGCTCCCTTTATATCATATGAATCTATATTATATAATTCCAATACAGTTTTGAATCCTATTGCATATTCTAATTCTGTTTTAGAAAAATCCGTTGATAATCTTTCTTCAAACAGTACACCATTATCATCTACGCAACCTATAACAATATTAGTGTTGCCCATATCAATTGCCAGAATCATACCTTTTTCATTCTTTCTTAATCTGGTCATAGCATTTTCCACCCTTTTATTAAATTTTTATAAATTATGCAAAATTGTTTGTGCCATTTCTAAACTTACTTTCTTAACAGCCTATATTTCAATAATCACATACCACTTCACCATACATATATTTTCCAGATGCATCAAGCCCAAGGCAATTTACCTTATATATGTTATTTACTATACATTCATTTCCGTTTTCTAACTGTTTTGCTGGCACAAGCACTCTGATATAATTCATTGTGTATCCAGTATAATATTCTTTACCATCAACAAGCTGTTTTTCTTCTATAAGCACATTCATACAGGATTTCTCATATAGCTTTCTATATTCAAGAGACATTTTTTCTTCAAGTTGTATAAGCTCATTGCTTCTCACTGTTTTAACCCTGTCATCAACCTGATCCGCCATCTTATCCGCAACTGTGCCTTTTCTTCTTGAATATTTGAATATATGCATCTCATAAAAATGTACTTTTTCAAGAAATGCTTTTGTTATATCAAAATCTTCATCTGTTTCTCCTGGAAAACCTACTATGACATCTGTTGTTATAGCTGGATTTTTATAATATTTTCTCAATATATTACATCCATCAAGATATTCTTTAGAAGTATATTTTCTATTCATTGCTTTAAGTGTTTTATCACATCCACTCTGCAGTGAAAGATGGAAATGCGGACACAGCTTGTATAGTTTACTTATTTCACCTACAAATTCATCTGTTACTATTCTTGGCTCAAGGGAACCAAGACGAATACGTTCAATTCCGTCTACCTCATGCACAAGCTTTATAACATCAAGAAGCGTTTCCTTTCCTGTATCCTTTCCATAAGAAGAAAGATGAATACCAGTCAGTACAATCTCCTTATATCCATTTAAAGCCAGTCTTTTAACCTCATCTACTATATCTATGGCAGAACGGCTTCTGATTCTTCCTCTTGTATATGGTATTATACAATAAGAGCAAAACTGGTTACATCCATCCTGAATCTTTATATATGCCCTTGTATGTTCAGTTACTTTATCTATTTTAAGTTCTTCATATGTTGTTTCTTTATTGTTAATATCAAGCACATAATCATCACGGCTGTTATCCTTGAAATATTCTTCAAGCACATCAACAATGTTAATCTTCATATTATTTCCAATAACAATATCTACTGCTTCATCACTCCTTATGCCATCCTCGTCGGCCTGTACATAGCATCCTGCTGCAACAACAACCGCCAAAGGATTCATTTTCTTTGCCTTATGAAGCATCTGTCGTGATTTTCTGTCTGCTATATTAGTTACTGAACACGTATTAATAATATATACATCCGCAATTATATTCTCATCAAATGGTACTATCTCATATCCCGCATTCTTAAGCATAAGCTCCATTGATTCAGCTTCATATGAGTTAACTTTACACCCAAGATTATGTATAGCTGCTTTTTTCAACATTTCCTCATTTCCGCACATATATACTGTGCTATTTTTTATACTCACTTTATTCTTGACATAACCCATTTAAACATTATAATTAATACATAAGTAATTATTCTATGTGGGAGGTAGCTCAATGAAAACAGTTCAGATTTCATTAAACTCAATCGATAAAGTTAAGTCATTTGTTAACGATATTACTAAGTTTGACGTAGACTTTGATCTTGTATCAGGAAGATATGTAATAGATGCAAAATCTATCATGGGTATCTTCAGTCTTGATCTTTCTAAGCCAATTGATCTTAACATTCATGCTGAGAATGATATCGACACAATACTTGCAGTATTAAAGCCTTATATCGTATAATCAGTTTTATATGATATGGTATATATAGCTTTCTTCATCATGAATTCATATTCACACATGATAGTAATGTTAAGTTATATTGGAAACAGGATGTCACACATAAGTGTGGCATCCATTTTTTATTTTTGTTTTTATTTAACTATTATTTTTTCAGTTGTTTCAATAGCTGTTTTCATAAGCTGTTCTATAACCTCATCAAGGTTATGTTCATGCTGCTTTATTATATTAAGATTTGGCTTAGTAACCGGATGCTTTGCTACAAATATTGTACAGCAGTCTTCAAATGGCTGTATAGATGTTTCGTATGTTCCAATTCTTTCTGATATATCTATGATTTCCTGCTTATCAAAGCCGATAACAGGTCTGTAAACAGGCATAGTACATACCTCATTAGTACAATACAGGCTATGCATAGTCTGGCTGGCAACCTGTCCTATACTCTCACCTGTGATAAGTCCCATACATTTGCTTTCTTTACCAAGTTCTTCCGCTATCTTCATCATGTATCTTCTCATGATTATAGTAAGCTCATCATGAGGACACTTCTCATATATAGCAAGCTGGATATCTGTAAAGTTAACTACATTAAGTACAATAGGACCTGCATATTTTGACACAAGTCTGGCAAGATCAACTACCTTCTGCTTTGCACGCTCACTTGTATATGGTGGTGCATGAAAATAAGTTGCCTCTATCTGGACACCTCTTTTTGCTATCATGTATCCTGCAACAGGACTATCTATTCCACCAGACAGAAGAAGCATAGCTTTACCTGCTGTTCCTATAGGCATACCGCCTGGTCCTGGAATCTCTATCGAATATATATTAATATTCTTTCTGATTTCAATCTGCAAAAGCACCTGCGGATTATGGACATCGACCTTCATTTCTGGAAATGCTTCAAGGATTCTTCCACCCATTTCCATGTTAATCTCCATAGAATTCATAGGATAATTCTTTCTTGCACGTCTGGCATCAACCTTAAAAGTTATATTCTTATCCGGATATGCTTCATCTATATACTTAATAACACGTTCTGCAAGATCATCGAAACCATTATCCTCTATCTGGACAACTGGGCATATACCTATTATTCCAAATACTGTTTTTAACGCTTCAACTGTTTCATCATAATCAAACTCACTTCCAGCTGTTGCATATATTCTTCCATTTTCCTTTGATACAGTAAAGTCACCATCCACCTTAGCAAGTGCGAATCTGATCTGTCTTACAAGTGCATCTTCAAAAAGATATCTGTTTTTTCCCTTTACGCCTATCTCTCCATATTTTATCAAAAAAGCTTTATACATTATTCATCTCCCTTTCCTAATGTCTTGTATATTTTCTTAATACCGGCAATAATTCTTTAAGTATCTCTATAGTATAATCAAGTTCTTCCTTTGTTGTATCATAACAAAAACTGAATCTTATAGTACTATCTAACAGGTCTTTATCAAGACCTATTGCAACAAGTGTATTGCTAAGCCCTGGTTTATTAGACGAACATGCAGAGCCAGATGATACATATATCTGCCTGTCTTCAAGTGCATGCAGCAGCACTTCTGCTCTCACGCCCCTAAAGCTTGCACTTACAATCTGTGGTGCACTTTCTCTTCCCTTTAATGAATTAATCTGTACTTCTTCTAACTGTTCAAGCTGCGATATAAAATAATCTTTGAGTTCATACAACTTGTCAATCTTAGCATCAAAATTTTCATTATATATAAGCTTAACTGCTGCCGAAAGTCCAGCTATGGCAGGAACATTTTCTGTTCCGGAACGCATACCCTTCTGCTGCCCGCCTCCATATATTATAGGTTTGATTCTTGTCTTATCCTTTATATACAAAAAGCCGCTGCCTTTAGGTCCATGTATCTTATGTCCGCTTACTGAAAGAAGATCTATACCTAGTTTTTTAGGTATAATCTTAAACTTACCATATGCCTGGATAGCATCTACATGAAATACTATATCAGGGTTGTAGCTTTTAACTATATGTCCGATTTCTTCAATCGGTTCAACCGCTCCTATCTCATTGTTAGTATACATGACAGATACAAGTATAGTTTCATCATCAAGAGCATTCTTAAGTTCTTCAATATCAACTATTCCTTTACTATCGACCTTAAGATAAGTAACCTTAAACCCTTGCTCCTCAAGAAAATTAAAAGGCTCCTTTACCGATGAATGTTCTACTGACGACACAATCACATGGTTACCTTTTCTTTTATTAGCCATGGCAGTTCCTATAATTGCCATATTGTTAGATTCTGTTCCACCAGATGTAAAGAGTATCTCTTTATCCTGACATTTTAATGTCTTTGCTATAGTCTCTTTAGCATCTTTTATATAATTTTCAGCTTCAACGCCCTTCATATGCTTTGATGAAGGATTACCATAATCCTCCTGCATAACCTTCACACACACGTCAACAACCTGTGGTGCACACTTTGTTGTGGCTGAATTATCAAGATATGCCTGCATGTTAACTCCATTCCTAATAGCTAATATTATTCTTCCATATTATACATAATAACTGACATCAGCATCATCCCTGCTGTTTCTGTTCTTAATATACGCTTTCCAAGTGTTATTATATTACATTCTGCTTCCCTGGCAAGCTTTAACTCATCTCCATCAAACCCACCTTCAGGTCCGATAAATATCCCTACAGACTGTCCTGGTTTAATCTTAGATACAACCATTCTGGTATATTCCATACCTTCGGCACACTCATACGGAAGTAAAAGCATGTCAAGCTCCTTTGCCCTTTCTAATGCCTGCTTAAAGCTAAGCACTTCTGATACACTAGGTATTATGCTTCTCTTACTTTGCTTTGCTGCACTCTCTGATATTGCATTCCAACGTGCAGTCTTCGTTCTGGCTTTTTTTTCATCCAGCCTGACAACACTTCTTTTCATAGAAACCGGAACTATTTCATAAACCCCAAGTTCAACCATTTTCTGGATTATAAGTTCCATCTTGTCTGCCTTTGGAAGTCCCTGAAAAAGATATACTTTAACAGGAAGCTCATTCATCTTTTCTCTTGTTTCAATGATTTTTGCTGTTACAACATCATCACTTATATGCTCTATACTGCAAAGATAATCATAATTATCTCCACTGCTTATAAGCACCTCATCTCCCACCTTAAGTCTTATAACATTCTTAATGTGATTGACATCTCCACCACGTATATCAATATAATCATCTGATATATTTTCATGCTCTGCAAAAAAATGATACATAATATTCCTCATTTCTACGCATGTTTTGTGCGCATATCAGTTTTGTTCCTGCGTCTCGCAGTCACATTAACCCATTCACCGTCATGGTTTATTTCAACTATTTCAAGTTCAGGATTCTTTTTAAAACTTTCCACTACTTCGTTCTCTTTAGTATTAATTATACCTGAGGTTATAAAATAAGCTCCCTCCTTCATATGTTCATGTATGTTAACTGAAAGAGGTTCCAAAACATCAGCAAGAATATTAGCACATACTATATCATAACATTCATAGCCACAGGCATCCTTAACAGACTTATCATCTATAATATTACCCTCTATAACTTCAAACTGTTCAGGTGTAATATTATTCTGCTCTGAATTCTCATGTGATGCAATTATAGCATTAGGATCAAGGTCTGTTCCAAAAGCATGTGCTGCACCATATTTTAGCGCAACAACAGATAAGATTCCGCTTCCACATCCTACATCAAGAACATTATCTCCAGGCTTAACATACTTTTCAAGCTGTTTTATAACCATTCTTGTTGTTTCATGTGAACCTGTACCAAAAGCAGTACCCGGATCAATACTAAGGACCGGGTGACCCTTCATATCGTCTGTAACAGCTTCCCATGTAGGCTTAATATATAGATTGCCAATAGTAAATGTATGCCAGTACTGTTTCCAGTTATTAATCCAGTCCTTATCTTCGGTTTCTGAGCTTGTGATAGTTCCTTCACCTATATCAACAAACATTCTTAAATCTTCAAGCTCCTGTTCTGCTTTCTTTACAAGAGTGCCGTCATCTTCATCTGAATCTATATAGAAATTAACAACTGCTGTTCCATCATCAGGTGGAAGTTCAGGAATAAAATCAACAAACATAGTCTTAGCTTCTTCCTGTGTAAGCTGCACATTATCCTGTATCTCTATTCCCTCTATCCCTATATCCGCAAGTGCACTGCTGATAAAATCAATAGCTGCTGTTGTTGTCTTAATAGAATATCTGTTCCACTTCATCTGTACAATACCTTTCTTTAAAATATACATCTATTTTTTTATATTTTACAAGCTTAGAATTTCCTTATGCATTCTTAAGAAATGCTTCATATCCCTTTAATGTTTCATAAAGGTCCGCCTTACTTATTACTTCATACGGAGCATGCATATTCTGTACTGCAATACCACTATCTATAACATTCATATCAAGGTTGGCAAGAATATATGCTATTGTTCCGCCGCCACCAATATCAACTTTTCCAAGCTCTGCTGTCTGGAATGCAACATCCGCATCATCCATGACTTTTCTTAACTTTCCAACAAACTCTGCTGAAGCATCATTAGAGCCACTCTTTCCTCTTGCACCTGTGTATTTATTAAACACCATACCTTTACCAAAATATGCAGCATTTTTCTTTTCAAAAACTGATGCATAATTAGGGTCATATGCAGCACTTACATCTGATGAAAGCATGTAAGAGTTCGCAAGAGCTCTTCTTAACTTAAGCTCGCTATATTCACCACATCTGTCCATAACCTCTGCAACCATATTTTCAAAGAATCTTGACTGCATGCCAGTTGCTCCAACACTTCCTATCTCTTCCTTATCGACAAGTATGCATACGCCAGTCCTTTTTGGCATGTCAGCATTAACAAGTGCAATAAGAGATGGATATGCACACACTCTGTCATCATGTCCATAACCTATTATCATACTTCTGTCTATACCATAATCTCTGGCTGGACCTGCTGGAACTGCCTCTAACTCGGCTGACATAAAGTCCTCTTCTTCTATACCATATTTTTCTTTTAATAATGCCAATATATTCTTCTTTACTGCATCTTTGCAGTCTTCTTTATCACTTTTAGCACTCTCCTGCTTTAGTGGCATACTGCCAACAAGAATATCAAGTGCCTCTCCTTCTACAACCTTAGCTGCCTTCTTGTCCATCTGTTCTGACGCAAGATGAATAAGAAGATCTGATATGCCTACTACAGTATCATCAATATCCTCGCCGATAACTACTTTAACTGTCGTTCCGTCTTTAAGTGCAACTACACCATGAAGTGCAAGAGGTGTTGCAACCCACTGATACTTCTTGATTCCGCCATAATAATGTGTATCAAGAAGCACAAGTCCTGTTTCCTCATATAATGGATTCTGCTTAATATCAAGTCTTGGAGAGTCTATATGTGCTCCTAATATGTTCATGCCTGACTCGATTGAATCTTCTCCTATATTAAAGGCTACAATTGCTTTATTCATATTAACAGCATACACCTTATCTCCTGCCTTAAGCTTTTCATCAGCAGCTATAACGTCTTTAAGGTCTTTATAACCAGATGCCTTTAATATACGTACACTTTCTTCTACACATTCTCTTTCAGTTTTACATAAAGATATGAATCTTCTGTATTCATCAGCAAAATCAAAAACCTTTTTTTTCATATCTTCATCATACTTATTCCATGCATTTAATCTTTCCATAATATTGTGATACCTCCATTATATTTTAATTTATTTTATGTGTCTGTGTTACTGTTTTAAACATCAGATATTTAAGGTAAGCTGGCCATCGTCATCTTCTTCCTCAGATTTTATTTCACTTAAAACCTCATATTCTGCCTCTTCTTTATACTGTTCAATCATGTCCTCACTTATAACTGGAAGTTCATCTATTGACTGTACGCCAAATGTTCTTAAAAACTCTTCTGTTGTGCCAAAAAGCATTGGACGTCCCGGTGCATCAAGCCGTCCAACTTCTTTAACCAGTTCAAGCTCTACAAGCTTGTTTACTGCCCTGTCAGAATTAACACCTCTTATCTTTTCAATCTCCATCTTAGTTATTGGCTGCTTATAGGCTATTATTGACAATGTTTCAAGTGCCGCATCTGACAATGTGTATTTTTTAGGCTGACTGCATACCTTTATAAGAGTATCATAATACTCCTGCTTGGTGCACAGCTGGAAGCTTCCATCAAGTTCTATTATTTTTATCCCTCTTCCCTCAGCTTCATAACTATCCATCATATTATGAATCATTCTGATTGTTGTATCAACATCGTGATCTATCGCAGCTGCAATCTTTTCTGCTTCTACCGACTCTCCCATCGTAAAAAGTATTGCTTCTATAGCTCCCTCTGTTTGTTTTATGTTCATTATACAATCTCCATTTCCGCACTTTTTACACATATAATCCTAGTCCTCTGATATATCTTCAATCATTTCAGGATTACCAGTCACATCTATATATATTTCTTCGCAGGTTCCTTCCTGCTTCACTGTTATGAAACCAGTTTTCATAAGCTCAAGCACCACAAGGAATGTCACAATAACCGAAACCTTTGATGCCCCCTTCATAAGCAGCTCCCTGAAGCTGAAGCTTTTATGCTCCATCATGAATGCTTTAATATCCACAAGCTTTTCTGACATAGTAACTTCTTCTTTTTCAATCTTTCCAAACTTGCTCCTTACAGGATCAACCTTGTCTTCTTTTCTTTTCATAACATCTGCAAATATTGCATTCAGTTTAATAAGATTCACATCGCCTACCACTTCATTTAAATCGACAGGTGGGGTATATCCACTAACCTCTTCTGGTATGTCAGGTTTTCTATAATAAGTTTTTATTGCATCAAGCTGCTGTCCTTTAAGTTCCTCTGCCATAGCCTTAAACAGCTTATACTCAAGCAGCTGTTCCACAAGCTCTGCTCTTGGATCTTCTTCGTTTCCTTCCTCATCAACTTCCTTAGGAAGCAGCATCCTGCATTTTATATCAAGTAATGTTGCTGCCATAACAAGGAACTCACTTACAATATCAAGATTCTCTTCCTGCATCTTTCTTACATATTCCATATACTGCTCAGTAATATCAGCAATAGGAATATCATATATATTAACTTTGTTTTTATCTATAAGATGCAGCAAAAGATCAAGTGGACCCTCAAAAGCCTCTAATTTAACGCTAATCCCCATTACAACAACCATACCTTTCTTATCTTTAACTTATTTATTTTACATAAAAGCTGTTGTAAATGCAAGTTATTACAGACCTTATTGATAATTTAGCCAAAATAACATATAATGTCATAACAATACACAAACAGGAGTATATATGAAACTTGCAAGAATATTATTCACCGTTCAGGAAACAGCAAAGAAAATCAGCGAAGATAAAATAACTGCTTATGCTGCGCAGACATGCTACTATCTTTTATTGAGCTTTATGCCGTTCATAATAGCACTTATTAATATAATACATTATTTTCCTGTTACTTCTTCTGACCTTTTAGATCTGCTTGAAAACATAATTCCGCAGGAATTTCATCCCATGCTTATAAATATATTCACAGACATCGAAAGTTCATCCTCCGTTGCTTTGCTTTCTTTAACTGCAATTGGCCTTTTATGGTCAGCTGGCAAAGGATTTATGACTATAAAAAGATGTCTTAACAAGATAAATAACTGTGAGTATAACAGAAGCTGGTTTATCCAGAGAATATTTTCAAGTCTGTACGCACTTATACTTTTATTATCAATAGCTGCCAGCCTTTTAATCATCGTTTTTGGAGAACATCTGATTGCATTCCTTCAGAACCGTCTTGCCAGTCTTGGCGGAAAATTCATAGTAATAAATGCAATTTTTTCAAACAGGCTGTTTTTAGTGCCTGCTTTGCTGACTTTATTTTTCTCAGTTATGTACACATTTATACCAAATAAGAAAAAACATATTATAGAAGAAATACCAGGTGCATTTATAGCCAGTATTGGATGGTTTTTATTTTCCGAACTATATTCTCTATACATTACCTATATGGTAAAATATTCATATACATACGGAAGCCTTACAACCTTTATGCTTCTGCTTATCTGGATGTATATATGCATAATCATTCTTTTCTTTGGTGCAGAATTCAATACCCTTATAGAAAAGAAAATATTTAAACCCTTCCGTATTACCGGCAGGAATAAAATCACCACCAGAAAATAAAACGCATAAAAAATGTTGCTGCTTACATAATCAGGCAGCAACATTCTTTATTTCAACTCCTTTATAAAAGAACTTAAGTATTTCTTCATAACTCATTGTTTCAGACATTTTTCTTACAGCATTCTGACTCATGCCTATACCATGGCCAAAACCTCCACCATATATTTTAAATGCCGATATAACATTATCATCACCATCATATACAGGCTTTATCACTATAAATGCACTTGGCAGTATGTCATAATGTGCATCACCAGTTAGTGTGTTTATAACTGCACCGCTGCTTCCAAGCACAGTTCTTATTGTATTCTCTCCGGAAATCACACATTCAGCCTCACTTCCTTTTAACCTAAGAAGCTTAACAACACCTCCACAGCCTCTTTTAACCACTTCAATAGATTGAATATTGCCGACACTGCTTACGCTGCCTGGTATAAGTTCTTTGTTCTCATTGTAAATATATACACATGACCTGCCAGATGCATATGCAAGCTTTGAATTAATATTATCGGATATATCTTTGGCACTTATTGTCGTATTCCATCTATAAAGTGGGAAACCACTATCATAATCACAATCATGTGATTCCTCTATATAACGTTCAAACTCTGTATTATCACTCATATCAGCATCAGCACCACCGCTTCCTATATGCGTCGAACCATACATAGGATAACAGCTATCATCGCTCCCCCATGCACATACGTCCGTCGAATACCCACATGATGTTGAATAATAATATGTTTTAACTATTTCATCAGCATAATATACAGCCCTTCCTTTTGTTTCATCTACAGCCTTATCAGCATCTTCATTTCTATAAGTGTTATTGTAAACCTGGAATGCTACACTATCATCAACATGTGCACCATACTCACCGTAATAATTGTTTTCAAGCTGTGTATATGCATAGCTTCTGGCACATACTGCCTGACACTTAAGGGCATTTACTCCATATGATACCGGCATCTCACTTGGAACAACACATTTTAAATATTCTTCTATATCAAGTTCATTAATAACAGCTATTCCCTCATCATATAACGCAAGCTCTATAGTACCGCTGTACTCTGGTCTGCCCTGTCCTCTCTTAACTGACTCTATACATATAGTTCCACCATCAGTAGATAATTTTATTCTTCCTTTGGTGAATCTTTCATCATTCTTATCAATAACGACATGTTCTCCCTGCATTATGTCAATAACGTTATCATCATAAGAAACATGTATGACCGAATCTGAAACAAATTCTACAGAATCGTGAAAAAGCTGTTTATAGCCTGATGTCTTAAGCATAACTCTGATGTTTGTCTGAACAAGCTTCCTTCCCTTTACCGCGCCACATATTTTCCCCTGCGCCACAACAAAATCCTCAAGAGAATACCCTACAATTATAGAATCATAACCACTCACTTTATCGCCCTGTGTAATATCATATATCATAAAATTACTATCGGCAGGAACTTTTCCGTAACCTTCTATTTCAATATAGCTGTCATTAAAGGATAGTACTTTACCGCTTATCTTATCATCCTTTATATCTATTCCTTTAAGCTTCCCATTACTTATATCTATATCTGCAAGACTATTCTCAATAAAGCCCTCCACTTTATGTACTTTATATTTTTTAATCATTCCATATACATTGACAGTTACATATCCATTTTCATAAGTCTTAAGCAGCACATTCCTGTACTTAACATCATCTGATATTTTATCAACAACACATAAAAGCCTGTTTTGTCTTACAAGAGCCTCAATCGTTGTATCTACATATGGCTGTATAATAACACCGTCATATATATATGTGCCTTTAGTTGTACACACTGTCCACTCTTCACTTACATTATCTGATGGCACTCCTGACACACCCATCTGCTTAAGTTCTATTTCATCTCCATACTTAAAATACTTGCAGAGATTTTGAAAGCATCTTATAAAAACATCATTTTTTACAGGTCGGTTATCATTTTCTATATCTATATATGATTCTATCCCCTCAGACTTAAAACAATCAATATCTGCATTTATTCTACGAGCCAGCATACTTACATCTTTATATTTGACATAACTGTTAGGATTTGCAGCGTTCATGTATCCATTTATGTTGACATACTCCATATAAGTCTTGTACCATTCCATATCATGGGAAAACGCATCACAATCATCTATCTGTGCATATGATATCATCTTTGCAGCCTGTGCATATGTTATATAATCCTGATTGCGGCTGTTATCTGTCAGATATGTCCTTAGGACAATGGATGCAACAGCTAGTACAAGTATTATTATGCCATGCATTATTATATTCCGTTTTCTGATAACAACCGTCTTAACCATACCAGAAGCTATACCTTTCATTAACTATTGTTAATATATAAAGAACAAATTCTGCTCCTGACATTATATATATGCTCTTGTACTCTTATATATTACAGAAAATAAAAAAGCTGTAAGATTCTTTATATAAATACTTATATAAAGATACTTACAACTTATAATGTCAAATCAGTAATCCCAAAGCGCCGTTCCCCACGTTTTCGACTCCTAGCAATGCTAGGTGGGTAACCGCATCCAGACCGCTGCCATCCACTCTTAGGAGGCCCGACATTAGAATGGAGATATAGGAATCCCGTCGATGAAATGTAGGATCAAAATAAGTGAGGTTCTCGCACGCCCCAGGAAACATATTATATTTAACTGATTCAGCCAGCAGGTCTTTCCTGCTCTCTTTACTGTTTACATTCTACTACATAAATCGTTTCTACACAATATATTATGTAAAACTTTTTTAATTATGTAAAGTTTTTTTATTATTCTATATTTTTTCAGCCTTTTTTACTTTTCATTCTGAACCTTTATATCTTCTATCTTATCAGCTGACAATGATAAGGCTTCACTTACAACATCCTCTGAAACGCCCATACGCTCTGCAACTTCTTTAACAGTCGGCTTCCTTCCCAGCTCACCCCTAAGTCTTACAGCCCAGTCATTCACATAATTAACTTTATTAAGCACCTTTCCAGATATTTTATTGCTGTCCATCTGTTCATCTATCAGCATCTTCATACTCTCTTCTGCCTGATACCTGACCTCCTTATCCATAGCTTTCAGGACTTCTAATATATCGCTCGTACTTCCCTCTTTTATCCTGTCCTTCCATTCATAGTTATTAAGCCATAGCTTCTGTCCTATATAAGCCATCATTGAAAGGTTACTCTCCTGTACAAGATCTGCAGCAAGAACACCTCTGCATCTATATGGTTCAACCCATTCCAGTATCTTTTCAAGATATGATTCTGATAATATCTTAAGTGACTCTTTATCATTATCCTCCACTATATTGACAAGCAGATACGCTCTTGTTGTATCTGATACCGGCTGGATAGCTTCAAGTTCTTTTTTATATCTTTCGATGTATATATCATCCTCTGAATAATCCATATTATCAGCTATCATCTGGGCAGCCATAGCCGCCTCTTTTTCTGGCAGACTCTTTACCTCTTCCTCTGATATATTTATTTTAGTAATAAGACCATCTTTGTCTGTAACCTGTTTTTCTGTAAATGCATCATCCTCTGTGGACTTATATTCATTCTCCAGTGCAATTCCCTTCTCATCGTTTTTTACCGAATCGTCTACAGTACTCTCAAGCATATGTAAAAACTCATTATCAGTGCCATCTTCTCCCTTTATTGTTATTCCATTAGCCATCAGATATCCGGTTATCATTGAATATTTATTATCATCAAGACTCATGTCTTTAAAGAAGCCTGCAACATCTTCTTTACCTACTATATTACCATTTACCTTTGCGTATTCCTTAAGTGCATTTAGTGCATCCATAAAAGCTGCCTGTATATCTTTATTATGTTCCATTACATTTCTCCTCATCTTACCTTTGATTCTTCTAGCAATCCGGATTTTACCATACTTTTTATATTTTATCAATTTGACAAATATTATTTATTTTCGTATAGTTATTATGATTTTTGTTAACCACTATAATGCTAACAACAGCATGTTTTTACTCACACATTTATGCATTATAGTATTGACATCAATCAATATATTATCAGGAAAGATGAGGTTTTTATAATGAGAATCGCTTTAATCAATGAAAACAGCCAGGCTGCCAAGAATGAAATGATCTATGCTAATCTTAAGAAGGTGGCTGAAAGCAAGGGACATACAGTTGATAACTATGGTATGTATTCAGCAGATGATAATGAACAGCTTACATATGTACAGAATGGTATATTAGCTGCTATACTTCTTAACTCTGGTGCATGTGACTTCGTAGTAACAGGATGCGGAACAGGTGAAGGTGCTATGCTTGCACTTAACTCATTCCCTAACGTTCTTTGCGGACATGTTGTTGATCCTTCAGATGCTTATATGTTTATGCAGATTAACGATGGCAATGCTATCGCACTTCCTTTCGCTAAAGGATTTGGATGGGGTGCTGAATTAAATCTTACATATATATTTGAAAAGTTATTCGAAGGCGAACCAGGTGGTGGTTATCCTAAGGAAAGAGTTGTTCCAGAACAGAGAAATAAAAAGATTCTTGATGAAGTAAGAAAGGTTACTCTTAACCAGGATCTTATAAGTGTTCTTAAAGGTCTTGACCAGGACCTCGTAAAGGGTGCTGTTGCGGGTAAGCAGTTTAAGGAGCTTTTCTTTGCTAACTGCAAGGATGAGGCTATTGCTGAATATGTTAAGACATTACTCGCATAAAATACCGCTGTTTAGCTGAATATCAGTTGAATAATAGTTAAACAACAGACAATTAACAGACAATTAAGGCTTGTTTGGTATTTTAAGAATATGTAAAAGTAACATCTTGGTTCCTTATTCTTAAAATACCTCACAAGCCTTATTCTATCTGTTATTCACTTCTGTTATTCAAAATAATTATTTTCACTAAATAAACTGTTTTTATGCTGCCTTCGCATCAGCCTTAATATTGTTTAATAATCCTGCCTTAACAAGAGCATATCTTACAGCATGGCCTAACAATGTAGCTATAACTATCTTTCCAAGATCAAATACTATAAAAGGATATACACAAACCTTAAGTGCATATAACAATGAGCAATGTGCAACATATACGAACCATACTGTTCCAAGGCAATAGTCAACAAATGTTCCTAATACCCATCCAACTAGTGTCAAAACAAAATTTCTTTTAAACTTTTCTATAAAAAATCCACCTATAAGAGCCATAAGCACAAATCCAACTATATATCCACCTGTTGGACCTGCTATCTTAGCCGGACCACCCACATAACCTGAAAAAACAGGAAGTCCAACTATTCCAAGAAGAACATATATGCAATAACTGCACACTCCTGCCTTAGTACCTATAACATACACTGTAAAATAAACTACAAGATTAGTTAATGATATAGGAATAGGACCTATCGGTATAGACATAGGTGCTAAAATGCATGTAACTGCTGCCATTAATGCCATAAAACACAACTGATAAACTGTAAACTTTTTCTCTTTCACTTTTGTCTCCATTCTGCACATAGTGCCTGTATTAATAAATTCATCATTTTATCAGTTTACATTTTAATTCTCATATTGTCAACTATTTTATTTTCTAGGTTAACAATGAGCAGAAACCGCACATCTAGTATATTATTTCGAAAACGATCTACTAAAGTTGTAATATCGCTGCTTATCTGATAACCTTACTTACACTCTTCCCCAGCATATATATACTGTATCATTCCCGGACCAAGTGCATCTGTAGGTCTTGCTATGAAATTATGTTTTTTATAAAACTGCTCTCTTCCTTTTGCACACATAAGACATAGCATCATCCTTGAGTCTTCATATGTAAGCGACTTTACATATGAAATTATATGTTCAATAAGCATGCTTCCTATATGCTTACCCTGGTACTCGGGTATTATAATAAGATCCTGGATATAACTGATAACCGCCTTATCTCCAACAACTCTTCCCATTCCTATAGGCATGTCATCATCAAACACTGTAAATACTTTAACACTGTTATCTAAAGCTGCCTGTGCCTGGCTTCTCGTAAGCTTTATCCACCCAACCTTATCTCTAAGCGACATATATATATCAACATCTTTTATATCTTCAACTATTTTTATCATAATCTCTTCCACTTCCTAATAATTTCCTGATAAGTATACAATTTTTACGAATAATTGTCTATAAAAGCATTTTAAGTTTAAAAAAAAATGCTATAATAGTGTTTAATGTGATATTATATATCAAAATCCAGATGCGGTTGTAGCTTAAAGACAGCATTTTACAAAGCATGTGGTGTTTAAAAATACTTTTATATAAAAGGGGAATTTGTTATTATGATTACTGTATCTAAAGACAACACTGGCGACTTCAGCTCCGTTCAGGCTGCTGTGGATTCTATCAATCCTGCATGTGGTGGCGAAACTATTTTTATTAAAAATGGTATCTATAAAGAACGTGTTGAAATAAAAAAAGACAATATAACTCTTATTGGTGAGTCCAGCGAACACACTATTATCACAGAGGGATATTATGCTCTTATGACTATGGAAGATGGCAGCAAAAGAGGTACCTTCAGGTCTTATACTTTCTTTGTCAATGCCAACAATTTCAGTGCATTTAATCTTACCTTTGAAAACTCAGCAGGTTTTGGCAAAAAGGTAGGACAGGCAATAGCAGTATATGCAGAAGGTGATAATCTTACATTTAAAAATTGCCGTATGTTAGGCCATCAGGATACACTTTTTACCGGTCCTCTTCCATTTAAAGAAAAAGAGCCAGGAGGTTTTATCGGTCCAACTGAATTCGCTCCAAGAATACCTACAAAGCAGTTATATGAAGACTGCTATATATGCGGAGAAATAGACTTTATATTTGGAAGTGCAACGGCTTATTTTAAAAACTGCACTCTGTATGCCTTAAACCGCAACGAAACAATAAACAGTTATTATACCGCACCATCAACATATGAAAACCAGCAATATGGATATGTATTTGACAGCTGCACTTTTACAGGAAACTGTCCACCACAGACCTGCTACCTTAGCCGTCCATGGAGAATTCACGCTAAGGTCGTATTGTTAAACTGTGAATATTCCAACCAGGTTGTAAAAGATGGCTTTCATGACTGGAACAAACCAGAAGCTCATGATACTGTATATTATGCTGAATATAATGGACATGGTCCTGGGTATTGTCCTGATAAAAGAGCCTCATTCGCCCACATACTTACTGATGAAGAGGCAGCTATGTACAAAAAAGAATACATTTTAAAATAAATATCCCAGAAAAATGCTTATAAAGAACAGCTTAAATATCATCCTTGCATGAATTCTAACAAAAAGTACTCCCTTTAAGAAAGACAAGTCTTATATTACACTTGTCTTTCTTAAAGGGAGTACTTTTAATATAATTTATAATTAATAATTCTATAATTTTATCCACATCCTTTAAGGTGCCATCACTACTGCAGTGTGATTGTTTCCACTGTCTTAGAACCTGACAGAACTTCCATCTTCATATCAGAAGACTTAACCGCAGAATCTGCTGGAACCTGGAATATCGCTGCTGCTGTATAACTATCACCTGGCTTAATGCTCACTCCATCAAGTCCACATATATCATCCTTAAGCATAGACTTGTACTGGTTATATGTTCCACCGCCTATGTTAAGCTTCATAGTAACTGACGATGATTTAGTCGTTGCTGTTACTGCTGCTGACCCTGTATTCTTAATAGTGAATTCAACTGCAACTACCTTACATCCACTATCTGCTGGAACACATACTGCATATGCCTCTGTAGGATATCTTTCACCTATAGAAACAGCCTTATACTTAACTTCAACACCACTTAAACCAAGTGCCTGTGAAAGGCTTGATGCTGTTGTGTTTACATCTGCGGCAGCAGTTGTTGCTGTAACTGTTCCTGCCTTAGTTGCTGTCGTCATACCAGCAGCCGTAGAACTGACATTGCCCAAACTGCTTGTATGCCCAGTATTAGAACTGTTTAACTTAGTATATTTCCATTCATTATCATATGAATGTTTAAGTAATGAACCTGCCACATATTCGGCTATCATATCATTCTGCTCTTCTGTTAATGTAACATTATCACCGCAACCTGACAATGCAAACACACCAACCATGCATAACGCTGCCAAAGCTAATCTCTTCATAATATAACAATCTCCATTCAACCTTATAACTATTAGAATTGTATCACAATTTACAGTCAAGGTCAAACCAGAACTCAACACCATCAGAAAGATTATTGACACCGCAAGTCTTACCCATAGATTCGACTATAGCCTTTACTATAGAAAGTCCTATACCATTGCCACCATATTCTCTCGTTCTTGCTTTATCAACTTTATAAAACTTTTCCCATATATGCTCTATGTCAGCCTCTGGTATATTATTTCCCGTGTTAAACACTGACACTCTTACATTATCTTTATCTATATGTCCTACTTTTATCTTTATTATATTTTCATTGCAGCAATGATTGATAGCATTAGACAGATAATTAGTAACAACTTCTTCAACCTTATACTCATCAGCCCATACATACAAAGGTGTATCTAAAATATCATATGTAATACTTAAGTTTTTCTGCGTTGCCCTTAACTCATTAGCATTGACTACCGACTTTACAAGCTCATTAATATCGAATCTCTCCATAACAAGTTCATCTTCGCCAAACTCTATCTGATTAAGTGTAAGCAATCTCTTTACCATATTATTCATCTTGGCTGCTTCATCCATAATAACACTACAATAAAAGTCCATACTTTCAGGATCATCAGTTATTCCTTCCTTTAATCCCTCCGCATATCCTTGTATAAGTGCAATTGGTGTTTTTAACTCATGGGAAACATTAGAAAGAAAATCTGTCCTCATCTTCTCAAGTTTCTCCTTCTTATCTATATCCCTTTGCAGTTCAAGATTCGCCGTCTTAAGCTGCGATATATTCTCTTCAAGCTTCTGTGACATATTATTCATGCTTTTACCAAGAAGCCCTATCTCGCCTTTATCTTTTCCATCATACTTAATATCAAAATCAAGCTCTGACATACGTTCAGCTATATTAGACAGCTGCTTAATAGGTTTTGATATATATGAAGATAATACAAATGCTGCAATAATTCCTATAATAAGCGTTACAATACCTATATAAGTTATAAATGTATTTGAAATATGGACATTATCCTTTATACCCTGTATAGGTGTCCTTATAAGGATAAAATTACCATTATCAAGTGTTCCCCATAATTCTATATAATCATCAAGCAGACGGCTGTCATATACCTTCTGCACTGTATATTTATCGCTCTGGTATAAAATATCTCTTGTTTCACTGGCACCATTGCCCGACATATCTATAATCTTTTCAGGAGGCGTTTTCTTACCAGCATTTATGTCACCGTTCCTGTTTTCATCTGGCTGCTCCTGCATTGATCCTGACTTATCCGGCATCCCTTGGAATATATCATTATTGAAAATACTCTTTTTTAATCTTTCAAGCATCATCTCATCACCATGAGTACTTACATAAAAAGTTGTCCAGTCACTATTTACTATTATTATTGACATACCTTTAGATGTAGACACCTGTTCAAGATTATTTCTAAGGTCTGTGTCAGATATAGAACCTGAGCTATACTGATTACACGCATCATCTATACTTTCATAAGCATTCAGCATCGCTTCCTGCTTATCCTGCATATAAAACTTTTCGGAAAAAGTTATATTAAAAAGCAGCAGCATAACTATAAGTATACATATTATACCTGCAAACAAAACTGTAATCTTAAACCTAATCGAATGTTTTCCCATTATCAATCCTCTACTTCAAACTTATAGCCCATGCCCCATATAGTCTTTATATAGTCACCTTTATCGCCAAGTTTTTTTCTTAACTTCTTGACATGCGTATCAATCGTTCTAGCATCACCGAAATAATCATAATTCCATACATTGTTAAGAATCTTTTCCCTGGATAATGCAATCCCTTTATTATCCACAAAATAAGTAAGAAGCTCAAACTCTTTAAAGCTTAATTCTATCTCTTCATCATTAATCTTAACTATATGTGCAGCCTTATTGATAACTATGCCTCCTACATCTATCATTTCACTGCTGTCTATGCTATATGACCTTCTTATAAGTGCATCAACTCTTGCAGTAAGAATCTTAGGACTAAATGGTTTGGAAATATATTCATCAGCCCCACAGTCAAATCCATTAAGCTCACTTGCCTCATCGCTCTTTGCCGTAAGCATAATGATAGGTACATTTGAATTCTTACGTATCTGTCTGCATGTATCCCACCCATTCATCTTAGGCATCATAACATCAAGTATAACAAGCGATATATTCTTATCCTCATAAAACTTATCAATAGCCTCTTCACCATCACCAGCTTCTACAACCTGATATCCTTTTCTTGTAAGAAAGTCACTTACAAGCTTTCTCATCCTACTTTCATCATCGACCATTAAAACTTTCAAACTATCCATACAATTATCTCCAATCTTTTCCTATGTGTAGAATTCGTCATATTTCCTGTAACATTGATATTATTCATTGTATCTGCCACATTTACACTCTTTATACAATATATGATAGATAATAAATATGTTCAAAATGTGTTCTTACTGTTAATAAAATGTGTTTATAAATGAATTTTATTTTCTGTTATTAAGTTCATTTTCCCTTGCGTTAAGCGACTGTTCCTGTGACTGAAGCTGCTCCTGCCATTGTGCATACTTATTCTGCAGGTTTACCTCGTAATTAATAATATTTGGATTAGAGCTTGTATTTAGTATAATAAACATTGCCACTATGATGATTACAAGAATCACATTTATTATCATGACTCTTGTAAAATTATTCTTATATCTGGCAACCTTTATCGACAAATCTCTTAATTCACTCTTGAATTCACTACGTTCCCTTCTTATATTAATCTCATCCTGTGTGTCAGTATTAATAGGAATAGGCTGAATCTTATCATTCGGTATCTCACTACTTTTATATAAAAATGTCTGCAATGATTTAAGGTAATTCATACCTATCTGTGTAGAAAAAAGCTTTCTTTCTATAATCTTGTTATATAGACTGTACACCTGCTTGGGATCCTTGCTGTTTGTCTTCGACGATACATATTTAATAGCATTCAGCTCGTCCTTTGCTATCTGTGCATCCTCTTTGGAAGTAAATTCATAACCTCCTACCATAAACTTTCTTTTATCCTTTTCTTCTGTCATATGCCCGCCTCCTCTCTTGCTTTTACATGTAAGATTTATCTGATGCCAAGCATCGCTTTATGCCTTTTATAAAACACACATGGCTTTATTTTAATCAACGACAATATCCGCCTCTTCAACTCTTATGACTTTCTTAAGCTCGTCATACATAGTTTCAACCTGAAAACCTATCTTACCAGCACTAAAAAATATAGTATCATCAATATCCATAACACTCTTATCTATCATAGTCTTAAAAAACTTCTTCATACCAACTGGTGAACATCCTCCATGGATATAGCCGGTAAGCGGAAGCAGTTCCTTTGACTTTATCATCTCGATATTCTTTTCACCTACACTTTTAGCTGCTTTCTTAAGGTCAAGTTCCTCTGCAACTGGAACCATAAAAACATAGTGGTTACCACTTTTACCTATGGTCACCAGTGTTTTAAAAGCTCTCTTAGGATCCTGTCCAAGTGCTGCTGCCACCTCAACGCCACTTACTGCACCCGAATCTTTATATTCGTGTACTTTATATTTAATCTTCTTCTGATCAAGAATTCTCATTACGTTAGTTTTATCTGCTGACATATTATAATATTCCTCCATTCTGCATCGCTGCATTTTCGCACATTTCATCCATAATATTCTTGAATGTCACTCTTTATTTTTGTGTATTGCACAAATTTTGTAATGTTATTTTACCACTAAATCATTTTTACTTAAATAGCTATTACTAATTTACTTTTGACATTACATCATTATATTTTAACTTTATAAAAAAATTAATTATTTATTTATAAGAATATATTGACTTTAATAACCATATAATGTTATATATTATATGGTCATTAAAGGCTACTATTTAATACATGGGCTTGTAAAGGTTTCGACAGGGGTTTTGAAACTGGTGAAGCTATCCGTATGCAATGCGTTAAATGGCAAACTTAAATATAAACGCTGAAGATAATTTAGCATACGCTGCCTAAGTTGCAGCAGTCTGACCTAGGGCACTCACACTTTAGGACCCAGGCTTCGAACATGTGAGAAACGACATAGCTTAAGCTTTGCGGTTATGGACGTATTATGAAGCTACTAAGTGCATAAGGGTGTTAGTTCCCGTATGCATAAGGGAATGTCAAATAACTGACTATGATAGTAGAAGAACAGCGGATGGGCTTTTGGACAGGGGTTCGACTCCCCTCAGGTCCACTAAAACAAAATAACGGCATTGTATAGTTTAAAAAACGATATACAATGCCGTTATTTTTATTTTATATTTTAACAGTTTCAATATAAGCTCTATGTTAACACCTTCTAAGCTTACCCCAGATTTCTAATCTTAAAGTCCTTAGCCGCCTCTCTTTGCTGGTCTTTCTTGGCAATAGAATCCCTCTTGTCATAGTTCTTTTTACCTTTTGCAAGACCTATCTGCATCTTAACCTTGCCGTACTTTAAGTATACCTGAAGCGGAACAAGTGTGTAACCCTTTGTAGATAACTGCCCTGCAAGCTTGTTTATCTCACTTCTGTGAAGAAGAAGCTTTTTAGGACGCAGCGGGTCTTTGTTAAATATATTGCCTTTCTCATATGGTGTGATATTCATATTAATCGCAAATACTTCACCATTGATTATCTGTATGTATGATTCTTTGATAGAACATTTGCCCTGTCTTATGGACTTAACCTCAGTTCCACAAAGCTCCATACCAGCCTCTATCTTATCTTCTATAAAATAATCATAATATGCCTTTTTATTGTTAGCAATAAGTCTGTTGCCACTGGCACTATCCTTTGCCATCTTATACCTCCTTATAATCAAAGCATGATAAGCCCCACAATAATGCAGGTGCTGGTAACACTTTCTAATTATATCTGCTATCATAATCCTCTGCAAACATAAAGTCGATTGTCCTTGCTATCTTGTTAGTCCCTATAGTCACAACATCAACCTTCTGTCCCAGCTTATATGTCTTGTGTGTTGTTTCATTTATCATCTCATAATGGTTCTCATCAAATATATAGAAACCTGGCATATCATTTACAGATACCATTCCTTCTATTGTATTCGGCAGTTCTACATATATGCCCCAGTTCGTCACTCCTGATATGACACCTGAGAATTTCTCTCCCTTGAACTGTTCCATATACTCAACCATTTTAAGCTTGTCTGTATCTCTTTCTGCTTCATCTGCCCTTCTCTCAGTTGCGCTTGTCTGTTCTGCCACGTCTGGAAGTATCTTATCATAATGTTCTTTTCTTTTTTCACTCATACCACCATGCAGACATTCCTTTATGATACGGTGTATCTGAAGATCCGGATAACGTCTTATAGGCGATGTAAAATGGCAGTAATATCTGGCTGCCAGCCCAAAATGACCCACACACTCTGGTGTATACTTAGCCTTTTTCATTGAACGCAGAGTGAGTCTGCTTATAAGATTCTCTTCATCTGAACCTGCTATTTTTTCAAGCAGCTTCTGAAGTTCTTTAGGATGTATCTCATCTGTTATATGCATTGAATAGCCGAAATTGTTAATGAATGTTGAAAGCTTAAGTATCTTCTCAGGATCAGGATTCTCATGTGTCCTGTAAAGAAATGGGACCTCCTGCCAGAAATAATCCTCTGCTACTGTTTCATTAGCAATAAGCATAAAATCCTCTATAAGCTTTGTTGCTACATTTCTATCATATGGCTCTATCTTTATAGGATGCCCTTTATCGTCAAGCACTATCTTTGATTCTGGAAAATCAAAATCTATTGAACCACGAGCGAATCTTTTCTTTCTAAGGAGTGCAGCTGCCTCTTCCATAAGCTTAAACATAGGTACAAGCTCTCTATATTTTTCTGTTTCGTTAACATCATTATCCTCAAGTATCTTCTTAACTGATGTATATGTCATTCTTCTGTTAACATTAATGACTGACTCACATATTCTATGTCCTACTACAGCACCTTTGGAATCTATATCCATAAGACAGCTTAGTGCCAGTCTGTCACAGCCTTCGTTTAGTGAACATATGCCATTAGACAACTGGTGAGGAATCATAGGAATAACCCTGTCCACAAGATATACGCTTGTTCCACGTTTAAGCGCCTCTTTATCCAGCGCACTGTTCTCTGTTACATAATGGCTCACATCTGCTATGTGGACACCCAGATGATACATATCCCCATCTTTTGTCAATGATACAGCATCATCAAGATCCTTAGAATCCTCTCCATCTATAGTAACCATGACAACATCCCTGAGGTCCGTTCTTCCTGCCTTATCCTTTTCGTCCACTTCGTCAGGTATGCTCTTTAGCTGCTTTTTAACGCCGTCTGGAAACTCCTCCGGCAAGTCATATGCCTTGACTATCGACATTATATCTGTCCCTGGATCATCTATATGTCCTATAACCTCTGTAATCCTTCCCTCAGGATTCTTAGTATGTGTACCATAATCAGTTATCTTTACAACTACCTTGCTTCCTGTAACAGCACCCTGCTCATGCTCCTTTGATACGAATATATCACAGCTTATCTTCTGGTTATCAGGAACAACGAATCCGAAATTCTTATTCTTCTGATATGTTCCAACGAGAGTTTTAACCTCATGGTCAACAATCTCTATAATTTTTCCTTCTGCTCTTCTATCGCCTTTTTGGGGAAGGGTTACAACAACTTTGACTTTATCATGGTAAAATGCATTCTTTGTATCACTTGCTTTTATAAATATATCTTTTTCCTGTCCTTCTACAGATACAAAGCCAAAGCCCTTGCTTGTACTTTCAAACACTCCAATAAGTGCAACATTGTCAGGCTTCATATACTTTCCCTTTTTACTGACCCCAATCGTTCCTTCAGCAACTAGTGCATCAAGCACCTCCTGTAGTTCGAATCTTTTATCTTTAGGAACGTTAAGAAGTATTGCTATCTCTTTGGTTTTCATAGGAACATATAATTCATTATTCAGTATAAGATCTGCTATATTTTTCTTTCTTTCCTTGAAAATTTCTGTCTTCATTGTTATCCACCTCTATTCCGTATTATATTTTACCAGCTTTATTTAATTATCATATAAACTACGATTATACAAAAACGCTCTTAAGATATATTATATCTTAAGAGCGTTTCATGTAAACACTTAAATTAGAAATTAATATTTAAAATGATAGCAATAATAACAAATAATACTGCAAGTATTTTTGTAAATGTTACAAGCTTTCCTTCCATTGAACGACCCTTGTTCTTGCCCCAGTATGTGTCTGCTGCACCACTGATCGCACCTGAAAGACCATTCTGCTTGCTTTCCTGCATAAGAACTACCACTGTTAAACATATACATACTAATATAAATATAGCCATTAAGACTACTCTTATTGTATCAGCCACCGACATGCCAAACATATATCAAACCTCCTGTTAAATTGCAAAAATCACAATAATCATATAATACCAAATAAATAATAAATGTGCAACTAATATTTAACTGATATCATTATTTTTTAATAAGAAGTGACTTACCTGTCATTTCTGCTGGCTGATTCAGACCCATAATCTGGATAAGAGTAGGTGCTATATCGCATAAGCTTCCACCATCTCTAAGTGTATATGAATCATCATAATTCACAAGGATAAAAGGTACTGGATTAGTTGTATGTGCTGTATGTGGAGCACCTGTTTCATAATCTATCATCTTCTCAGCATTACCATGATCTGCACAGATAAATAACACACCATCAACATCTTTAACAGCCTGTACCGCCTTTCCAACAAGCTCATCCACCTTTTCAACTGCCTTAACAGCTGCTGGAATAACTCCTGTATGTCCAACCATATCAGGGTTGGCAAAGTTGATTACTATAACATCGTATTTATCAGACTTAATAGCCTCTACAAGATCCATACCAACCTCTGGCGCACTCATCTCTGGCTTAAGATCATAAGTAGGAACATCCTTAGGTGAATTAACAAGAAGTCTGAACTCATCCACGTTAGGGTCTTCAACACCACCATTAAAGAAGAATGTTACATGTGCATACTTCTCTGTTTCAGCAAGACGAAGCTGCTTCTTTCCATTTGCCGCAAGGAATTCTCCAAATGTATTCTTAATCTCTTCCTTTTTAAAGGCAATAAGCTTGTTAGGAATAGTCTCATCATAGTCCTTAAAGCATACGAATGTAGTTGGAATATATGTTCTTTCAAAGCCTGTGAATTTATCATCACAGAATGCTCTTGTCATCTCTCTTGCTCTGTCAGGTCTGAAGTTAAAGAAGATAACTGAGTCATTCTCCTTTACAACTGATAAAGGCTTTCCATTCTCTGTAATAACTGTAGGAACAACGAACTCATCTGTAACATTCTCTGCATATGAAGCTTCCATAGCTGCTACGGCGCTTTCAGCCTGCTTTCCCTCACCTGTTGTAAGTGAACGGTAAGCCTGCTCAACTCTGTCCCAGTTATTATCTCTATCCATAGCATAGTATCTTCCTGCTAAAGAAGCTACCTTACCAACTCCGATTTCTGCCATCTTTTCTTCAAGCTGTGCCACGAAATCTTTACCAGATGCTGGTGGAGTATCTCTTCCATCAAGGAATGCATGTACATAAACATTAGATACGCCATTCTTCTTAGCCATCTCTAAAAGTCCATATACATGTGATATATGACTATGAACACCACCACTTGATAAAAGGCCAAAAAGATGAAGATCTGAATTGTTCTTCTTACAATTCTCCATAGCTGCAAGAAGTTCTTCATTCTTAAAGAAATCACCATCTGCAATTGCCTTTGTTATTCTTGTAAGATCCTGATATATTATTCTACCAGCACCTATATTCATATGTCCTACCTCTGAGTTACCCATCTGTCCATCAGGAAGACCTACATAACTGCCAGAAGCATTACCCTTAACAAAAGGATATTCTTTCATCAGCTTATCCATAACAGGAGTGTCTGCCATAGCTATAGCATTGCCCTCTGTTTTGTCACTTAAACCATAACCATCTAATACCATTAATACAACTGGTTTTTTACTCATATTAATCCTCCATTCTAACGTATACCGGTATCATATACTACATGAACCGGAATCGTTGATATCCCATATATGTAGCAAAGCTGCCCAATATACGAATCTAATATCAATATCTTATTTCACCTGTAGTATGATAGCATAATTATTTTAAATATGCAATTAATGTTTTACTAATCAAAAAAGAGAACAACCACAAGACATCCGCAAACTGCTATATCTTATGATTGCTCCCAAAAAAGCTTTTTTGCAATTTTTTCAAAACCATTTTTAACAAGCTGCTTATTAACAAGCCGCTTATTTAACAAGTTAATCATACTGACCAACTACAATATGTATGGATATTATGCTCCCTCGTATTTAACTATATCACAGAAATCCGGTTTAAGGCTTGCTCCACCAACAAGACCACCATCTATATCTGGTTGTTCAAAAAGCTCTTTAGCATTAGAAGCATTCACTGAGCCGCCATAAAGTATTCTCACCTTAGCGGCTACATCGTCACCATATAGCTCTCTTATGTTACATCTTATAGCCTCACATACTTCCTGTGCCTGCTTTGATGTTGCAACCCTGCCTGTACCAATAGCCCATATCGGCTCATAGGCAATAACACAATCAGCTGCATCATCAGGCGAAACCTGTGTAAATGCTGCATTAATCTGCTTTTTTATAAAATCTAACGTGATACCCTCTTCTCTTTGCTGGATAGTCTCTCCACAGCAGATAATAGGTGTAATACCATATTCTATAGCCTTTCTTACCTTTCTGTTGATACAATCATCATCCTCGCCGAAGTACTGTCTTCTTTCTGAATGCCCTAATATCACATATGATACTCCTGAATCAACTAACATTCCAGGTGATATCTCCCCAGTAAATGCACCTTTTTCTTCATAATGCATGTTCTCTGCACCAACTTTAATATCTGTATCCTTAACTGCCTCAACAACAGGTATTATATCTATCGCTGGAACACAAAACACAACCTCTACATCACTTCCAGCCACCTTATCACGAAGCTTATTTACAAGTCCGACTGCTTCTTTAGGAGTCATATTCATCTTCCAGTTTCCTGCCACTATCTTCTTTCTCATATTACAACCACGCCTCCATACAATATGTTACTGTTTAACGCAGGGTTATATCTTAAATTAATAATAAGATGAGTACTCACCCTTTACCGTATTCTTACATCTAATACACAATATACTCTTTCTTCAACTCTGCACAGTAACTATAATACATTCATAACAAATATATAAAAATTATTAAGAATGCTTATTAAGATATATGAATTATATCATACAAATTTACAAAAAGCCACTAATAATGTGAATATTTGAAATAAATACAATATTTATATTCCATTATCGTAACTACATCATATATTGTATTAAGCTGTAGCCAAAATTATGTCTATTTTTGCACAAAAAGGGACTGCATATATAATATACACAGTCCCTTTTTGCCTAATAGTGCAGCATGATTATATGATATAACCATTCTGCTATATGTTTATGTCAGTAAACACATTACTTATCGTTAGCTGCAACAACACCTGGAAGTTCCTTGCCTTCAAGGAATTCAAGTGATGCACCGCCACCTGTAGAAATATGTGTCATCTTATCGCCAAAGCCAAGGTTATTAACAGCAGCTGCTGAATCGCCACCACCAATAATTGTAGTAGCATCTGTAAGCTGTGCTAACTCTTCTGCTACTGCGATAGTTCCCTTAGCAAAGTTAGGGAATTCAAATACACCCATAGGTCCATTCCATACTACTGTCTTGGCATCCTTAAGAGCATCCTTGTAAAGTTCGCATGTCTTTGGTCCAATATCCATACCCATATCATCATCTTCCTGGCATCCAGCTTCAACTACACGGAAAGGAGTATCGTTCTTGAATTCCTTTGTTACTACTGTATCAATAGGAATAAGCATCTTAACACCCTTAGCTTCAGCCTTTGCCATCATTTCCTTAGCATAGTCAAGATAATCATCTTCAACTAATGACTGTCCAACGTTGCCGCCGTGAGCCTTCTGGAATGTATATGACATACCACCACCGATAATAAGAGTATCAACCTTATCAAGAAGGTTATTGATAACTGAAATCTTTGATGAAACCTTTGATCCACCAAGGATGGCTACGAAAGGTCTTACTGGATTGTTAACAGCATTTCCAAGGAAATCAATTTCCTTCTGCATAAGATATCCAACTACAGCTGTGTCAACATACTTTGTAACACCTACGTTAGAGCAATGTGCTCTATGAGCTGTACCAAATGCATCATTAACGAATACATCTGCGATTGATGCAAGATCCTTAGAGAATTCTTCACCATTCTTTGTCTCTTCTGCTCTGAAACGTGTATTTTCAAGAAGAATAACATCACCGTTGTTCATAGCTGCAACAGCTGCTCTGGCATTGTCACCAACAACTGTATCATCTGCTGCAAACTTAACATCCTGTCCAAGAAGCTCTGAAAGTCTCTTAGCTACAGGTGCTAAAGAGAAAGTCTTGTCAACTCCCTTTGGCTTTCCAAGATGTGAGCAAAGGATAACCTTTCCACCATCAGCTATTAACTTCTTGATAGTTGGAAGTGCAGCAACAAGACGTGTTTCGTCTGTTATTCTGTCACCATCTAAAGGTACATTAAAATCGCATCTGCATAATACTCTCTTGCCATTAACATTGATGTCATCTATTGACTTCTTATTAAGCATAATCAAATCCTCCATAATATTTTTATAATACTATAATTATAAAATGTATATTCTATGCAAAAGTACTTATATATCATCTGCCTCTATAAGCAGAAATATACATTAATACTTTTTACACAACACACTTATTAAAATACCGGAGAATGAATTCTCATCTCCGGTATTATTAACTAGTTAAACATAATCAACCTTATAGGTATCTCAACCTTTAATTACTTGCTTAATTCAGCAAAGTACTTAATTGTTCTAACCATCTGGCTTGTATATGAGTTTTCATTATCATACCAAGAAACAACCTGTACCTGGCATCCACCATTTGGAAGTTCGTTAACCATTGTCTGTGTAGCATCGAATAATGAACCAAATCTCATACCAACGATATCGCTAGATACGATAAGTTCTTCATTGTAACCAAAGCTTTCTGTTGCAGCAGCCTTCATAGCAGCGTTAACTTCATCAACAGTAACCTTCTTAGCTACAACAGCGTTAAGGATTGTTGTAGAACCTGTAGGTGTAGGAACTCTCTGTGCAGCTCCGATAAGCTTTCCGTTAAGTTCTGGGATAACAAGACCGATAGCCTTAGCAGCACCTGTTGAGTTAGGAACGATGTTGCAAGCACCTGCTCTAGATCTTCTTAAGTCACCCTTTCTCTGTGGTCCATCAAGAATCATCTGATCACCTGTGTAAGCATGGATTGTACACATAATACCAGATTCGATTGTAGCACAATCATTAAGAGCCTTAGCCATAGGAGCTAAGCAGTTTGTTGTACAAGAAGCAGCTGAAATGATATTATCCTCTGCTGTAAGTGTTTCATGGTTAACATTGTAAACGATTGTCTTAAGATCGTTACCAGCTGGAGCTGAGATAACTACCTTCTTAGCACCTGCATTGATATGAGCCTGAGCCTTTGCCTTAGATGTATAGAATCCTGAGCACTCAAGAACTACGTCAACATCAAGTTCACCCCAAGGACAGTTGTTAGCATCTGGCTCCTTGTAGATCTTGATTGTCTTACCCTTTACTGTGATTGTACCAGCTTCATCATCAGCTGTTACCTGATCTTCTTCACCAAAATTAACATATCTTCCCTGTGATGAATCATACTTTAAAAGATGAGCTAACATCTTAGGGCTTGTTAAATCATTGATAGCAACAACCTCATAACCCTCTGCACCAAACATCTGTCTGAATGCAAGTCTACCGATACGTCCAAAACCATTAATCGCAACTTTTACTGACATAAAAATAAATCCTCCTAATATAAAGATTGTTAATAAAAAATCAACTAAAGATATTCTACATAAACTAATTTAAAATATCAAGTGTAAATTACTATTTTTTACAAAATATTCTATAAAATATTTTTATCTGTTTTTCTGTTCAAGTTCTTCAAGCACACAATCAGCAAGATTATTAGCATGATCTGACATTCTTTCAAAATTAGAAAGTGTATCAAGGAATATGACACCATTAGATGGCTTGCACAAGCCTGACGAGAGTCTTTCAATATGCTTATTACGCAGTTCTTCTTCCATGGCATCTACTTCGTCTTCTATCCTGCATACATTCTCTGCTGCTATACGGCTTAGTTTTTCTCTTGCCTTTACTGCCTCTGAGAAGCTGACAACCACCTTCTCATAAAGTGCTTTAAGTTCTTCCATGGCATGCTGTGAAAACGTGATGCCATTCTCTATTTTATACTTTGCCAGATCTGACATATTCTCAGCATGATCAGACACTCTTTCTATATCTATGATAGCATGAAACAGATTGTTAATCATAAGATGCTGTTCTTCTGTTATCGACAGGTTGTTTACCTTTATCAGGTACTCTGTAAGATACTTCTCATACAAATCAACCTTATGTTCTGTTTCTATAACCTTATCTATCATATCCTGGTCATTGTTAATAACTGCCTTAGCTGAATACTTTATGTTATCAAGAGCAAGATTTCCCATGATGACAACTTCACTAAGTGCCCTGTTAACTGCAACAGATGGCTGTTCTAATATTCTATTATCAAAATGTCTTGAAAGCTCAGCCGCATAGCTGTCGCTTGCCTCAAGTGTGGCATTTTCTTCATCCTGTGATTTTTCTCTTATTATCATACCTGATAACTTAACAAGCAGCCCGCCAAATGGCATCATGATTGTTGTACATATAATATTGAAAAATGTATGGAACAACGAAATCTCAACACTTGTTATATTATGTACTGCAAGTGAAGGTCTTAGAATGAATAATATAAATGCTGCTGTTCCAAATATTACAGCTCCTGCAATATTAAACAGAAGATGCATACATGCTGCTCTTTTTGCATTTCGTGTTGTACCTGCACTAGATATAATCGCAGTCACACATGAACCGATATTCTGTCCTAACGTTATAAATACTGCTGCATTAGTTGTAACAACACCATTAATGGCAAGTGTCTGTAATATACCCACAGAGGCAGATGAACTCTGTAAAAGTGCTGTAACAATAATACCTATAAGTATACCCAGCAAAGGATTACTTCCTACAACCTCAAATGCCTTTGAAAATATAGGTGCATCTGTATATGGTGATATAGATTGTGACATAAAGCTTAAGCCTAAGAATAAAAGACCTATACCAACTATAATTTCCCCTAACATTTTCTTCTTTGGTTTTTTACTAAATAAAACAAGAATAGCACCTATTCCTACAAGCAAAGGTGCATAAAACTCTGGCTTTAACACTTTAACTGCATCACCTAACTGTCCAAGCGAAACAATCCATGCTGTAATGGTTGTACCTATATTAGCACCCATTATAACTCCTACTGCCTGGACAAGTGTCATAAGTCCTGCATTAACAAAACCTACAACCATGACTGTAGTAGCACCACTACTCTGAATAATCGCAGTTATAAATGCTCCTACCAGAACCGCCAGTAATCTGTTTCTGGTCAGATACCCAATAAGCTGTTTCATCTTACTTCCAGCTGACTTCTGCATACCATCGGCCATAATGTTCATTCCATAAAGAAACATACCTATGCCGCCTGCAAACATAAACAAATTGCCAACTAACTCAATATCCACTTTTTTCTCCTGTCCTGCACATATTATATTTCATGCAATCCTTATAAATCTTAATTGCTTAATAAAATTAATGTGCATTTTATGTAAAGAATGTAAAATTACGTTTACATAATAACAATCAAAAGAAATATTTTCAAGAGGTTTAACCGAAAAAGCATTTTATTACTGTGTATATAAAAAGCACATATTAGCAAACATGCTAATTAACACAATGTATTTTATTAAAAACATTTATTAAAACAGTATAGCAAGTATATATCACTATGCTATATTGATTTAATAAACGATTATAAATTCAATAACAACGCATACAGCACAATCATGAGTATAAATGCGTGGAAATGAGGATTATTATGTGTTTAAGCAATTATAATAACAGACTTTGTGACTATCATCTGCATACTTCCTTTTCATCTGATTCAGACAATCCACCTGAAAATGTAGTCAGACAGGCTGTAAAACTCGGATTAAAATCAATATGTTTTACTGACCACAACGACTTTGATTACCCACCTGAAAATGGTGAAGTTATGTTTATGCTTGATTTCAAGCCCTACGTAGATACTATAACCAGTCTTAAGGAAAAATATTCCCATATTATAGATATTAGTACCGGCGTGGAACAAGGACTCATGCCATCAGTTGCCGGACACGTAAACGAATATGATAAAGACTCTGTTCTTGATTTTATCATCGGCTCATCCCATCTTGTATATGGAAATGATCCATACTATGATGAGTTCTGGCAGAATTTATCTGTAAAAGAGGGCATATCAACATACTATGAGGGAATCATTGACTCTCTTAAGGTGTGCAGCAACTTTGATGTATATGGACATCTTGACTATATAATCCGTTATGCTCCTGGCAAAGATACGGCATATAACTGGAAAGATTACTCAGATTACATAGATACAATACTTCGTATGCTTATAGAAAATGGTAAAGGCATAGAGATCAACACATCCGGACTTAAATATGGACTTAAGAATCCTAATCCCTGTCCGGATATAATAAAAAGATACCACGAACTTGGGGGTGAAATAATCACCACAGGATCTGATGCCCATAAGACAGAACATATTGCATACAGATTTGACGTTCTTTACGACATTCTTACAAATGCAGGATTCAAATATTATACTATATTTAAAAAACGCCAACCTGAATTCATAAGGCTATAATTCTATGTTTACAGCTCAGCAGACAGAATACAGGGGATATCATATCTGATCATTCATCGTGATAACCCCTGCTTACTCTCTATTTGTTCTCTGCTTATTCTCTATCATCCCATATTTATCTTTCTGTACTGCTCCATCATACCGCATTGCTTCTTAGCTCCTGCACTGCTCTTTTTATACATTCAACACAATAATCACTTTCTTTTTTTGTAAGTCCCCTGCAAAGTGTCAGACGTATTGACGACTGTGCTGCCTCATCATCAAGTCCTATAGCTTTTAGTACGTGAGATGGTCCACCCGAATTACCATGACATGCTGAACCAGCTGATACGCATATTCCATTTTTATCAAGCATTATTACAAGTTCACCTCCATTTATGCCTGTAAATGCAAAATTCATATTACCTGAAATGCGTTTTTTGTAGTCTCCATTAAGCGATGAGCCTTTTATTTCCCTTAAAATCCTGTTAGTTATATAGTTTTTTGTTATATTTTCTTCCTCTATTCTGCTGTCAAGTTTCTCCTGTGCAATTTCTGCTGCTTTTGCAAGTCCCATAATACCTGCAACATTCTCAGTACCTGAGCGTTTTCCTTTCTCCTGCCCTCCTCCACATATATATGGATTTATATTTGCTGCTTTTGCATATAAAAAGCCTGTGCCCTTCGCTCCTCCTATTTTATGTGCACTTACGCTAAGATAATCTACCCCAAGCTCCTTTACATTAACAGGTATATGTCCATATGCAGCTACCGCATCCGTATGAACAGGTATTGCATATTCCGCCGCTATATTACATACATTTTTTACCGGCTGTATTGTTCCTATTTCATTATTCACAAGCATTACTGATATAAGCTTTGTATCATTACGTATTTTCGATATAAGATCTTCGGTATTAATAATCCCATTTTTATCAGTTTTAATATAATCCACATCACAGCCCCTTTTCTTAAGCTGTATACATTTATTAATAACAGCTGGATGTTCTATAGCACTTACAATAATATGCGCACTGTCTGATCCCGTTGCTGATTCTGCTGCCGATTCAAGAACCCAGTTATCACTTTCAGTCCCGCCTGACGTAAAAAAAATATCATCTGTACATGCTCCTATAGTCTCAGCTATGCTCTTTCTTGCTTCTTCTACTGCTATTTTGTTCATTCTGCCTATTTTATATATAGAAGATGGATTGCCAAAGTTATCCGCCATATAATTCATCATTACTTTACGGACTTCTGGAAGAAGCGGAGTTGTTGCTGCATTATCAAGATATAACATAGAACTCTTTCCGTGCATATAATCGCACTTTTCCAATATATTTATAATATTATATTCATCCAGTGCATACTATGTTAAAGATTAATATGACATCTGCCCATATATCAAAGCAAAAATATAAACTGGAGGCTGCATGAATAATCGAATAAATAATTCCTTTAACAATTCCATAAATAATTCTATTAAAAATCCACTAATTAAAGGAACCATTGTTTTAACACTTGCCGGTCTTTTCTGCCGGATACTCGGGTTTTATTACAGAATATTTCTAAACACACATATAGGTGCATATGGTATGGGAATGCTGCAGCTCATTACTCCTTTATGCGGAATAGCCTTCTCTGTATGCATATGCGGCTTTAATTCTGCCATATCAAGGTATACCGCAGCAGACCAGCAAAGCTTAAAGCCTTTAATATCTGGTCTTTTCTTATCTATTCCCATGTCAGTAATATTTTCAGCATTATGTTATATATATGCTGGAACAATAGCTGAAAAAATCATGTTAAACACAGATTGTACTGAACTAATAAGAATTATTGTCATAAGTATACCGCTGTCAGCAGTACACAGCTGTATATGCGGTTATTACTACGGCTGCAGGTCTGCCTTTATCCCCGCTGCATCCCAGATAGCAGAACAGCTCGTAAGAATATTGGGAGTTATCTTTTATTACTATATTTTTATACAGCAATCAGACCGTACCCTTAATATTACAGATGCCATATATGGCAATATAGCAGGCGAATTATGTGCTGTAATATTCTGCGTTTTGGCATTATATATTAAAAAAATCAGAAAGCATTACAAAAGAGTGAACTTATCATCGCTTAATCCCACAACAAAAGGAAAAATATATACTTTAATCAAGAACCTTGCACTATACGCTTTACCGCTTAATCTTAACAGTCTTTTAGTTCATCTTCTTGAAAGTGGTGAAGCTATTCTTATTCCTGTACAGCTTATGCTGTATGGCATGAATAACGAAAATGCTGTAAGCACTTATGGAATCATCGGTGGAATGGTGATTCCTCTTATAATGTTTCCTGGCGCAATAACCAATTCCCTTGCAGTTATGCTCACCCCAAAGATATCCAAAGATAGTTCCACAAACCAGTCTGATAATATAACCAGAACTATATCATACACTATCTGCGTGTGTATGCACCTTGGTATTATGTGCTGTATTCTGTTTGTGTTATACATAAGCAGGCTTGGTGCAATTATATTTAAGCAGCCTGATGTATACACATACACCATTATACTTGCATGCGTATGCCCTTTTCTTTACTTAAAGGTAAGCCTTTCAAGCATATTAAACGGAATAAACAAAACCTCCTTTACCTGCGCTGCAAACATAACCGGTCTTATTATCAGGATAGGATTTCTTATAATACTTGTTCCACGCATTGGGATATGTGGATATATATACGGCCTTATAATAAGCAATATTGTTGTATGTATGCTTAACTATATAAAGCTTTATACTATATATCATTTCAAAACAGACGTAATAAGCAATATAATATGTCCGCTAAGCATGAGTGTAATATCCATCGCCTCTGTTCTTATAACAGAAAAGGCAGCATTTATCATGCTGCCTTTTCTATCACAAAACATCACTTACACAACAGCTCTTATAGCAAAATGTATAGCTTCATGCCTTGTATATATTATTATATTTATCGTTATGTATTCTTCCTGCCATCGTACAATACAGCCTGATTGATGGATGGGGCATTATCCCATTCATCCTTTCTGTCTGTATACATCTTTTGTATCCATTCTATAGCAGCTTTTCTTCCTTCCTCTGAATATTCAAACTCTTTTTTTGTTATATCATCTGCATTAACAGCTGATGATGCATATGGACCTCTCCACACAAGCGCATTCAAAGTGAAATCCGGCTTTTTACCAGTTCTTTTAATCATATATCTCATCCCATTATGGTCACCACTATAAACACCACCATACGAAAAAAAGTTAAATGGGAGAATTTCTTTTTCATCTATCAATTAAAAGACCTCTTTTCCGCCTTTTCGTTAAGATCATAAGGAGTTGTCTGGTATACATAATAATTAAGCCAGTTAGTATATAGATTATTCGCATGGCTTCTCCACGATAACACCGGCTTTCTGTTGCAGTCATCATCAGGATAATAGTTGACAGGAAGTTCTGGTTCAAGCCCCTTATCATAATCTCTCTTATATTCCTGGTCAAGTGTCATTCTGTCATATTCCGGATGTCCCATAACAAATATATGCTTTCCATCCTGTCCTATAACGATATATATGCCTGCCTCCTGTGAATCAGCAAACACCTTAAGCTGCTTATTATTAAGGATATCCTCTCTGCATGCTTCTGTATATCTTGAATGTGGTGCCATAAAATAATCATCAAAGCCTCTTACAAGAGGTTCCTTTCTGTTAAGGACATGATGTCTGTAAACACCTGAAAGTTTCTTATCAAGAAGAACCTTCTTTATACCATAATGATAATAAAGTCCTGCCTGTGCACCCCAGCATATATGAAGAGTTGATGTTACATGCTCCTTTGACCACTCCATAATCTTTGTTAATTCATCCCAGTAGTTAACCTCTTCAAAGTCGAGTTTTTCAACTGGTGCACCAGTTATTATAAGACCATCAAAGTTTTTATCCTTTATGTCTGTAAATGTTTCATAAAACTTCTTAATATGTGAATGAGATGTATTCTTTGAAATGTGTGATTCTGTCTGTATAAATGTCACATCTATCTGCAATGGTGTGTTAGATAACGCACGCAAAAGCTGAAGTTCCGTATCCTGCTTTAATGGCATAAGATTAAGGATTGCTATCTGCAGTTCCCTGAAATCCTGCGAAAGCGCCCTGCTTTCATCCATAACAAATATATTTTCTTCTTCCAGTTCATGCTTGGCTGGCAGATCATTCTGTATCTTAATTGGCATAATGTTCCTCCGTTCTTATATCTCACATTATATTACAGCATATCCACTAATCCCGCAAGTCTGATGAATTCTTCTTCTGTAATAACAGGTACATTTAGCTTAGCTGCTGTTTTATTCTTTGCAGACTGTGACATAGAATCGTTGTTAATAAGATACGAGGTGTTTCCTGTAACCGAACCGGTAACCTTACCACCCATGCTTTCTATAAGCTCTTTTAACTCTTTCCTGTTTGCAAAATGAGTCACACTGCCAGTTATTACGAATGTTTTTCCTGAAAGTTCCTGTGAGTTTTGCGTATCATCCATTTCTTTTAAGCTCACTTCACCTAAAAGTCTTATATATTCTTTTCTTTTTTTCTCATCTGCAAAATATTTTACATATGAATCGGCTATAACTTCACCTATGCCATCTATATCTGTAAGTTCCTGTATATCAGCATTCATAAGTGCTTCCTTATCACCCTTAAACTTCCTTACAATAAGCTTTGCTGTTGATAATCCTATGTTGTCTATCCCAAGTCCATACAATACTCTTACCAGATCTGTATCTCTTGCTTTCTCAACCGCGTCTATAAGATTGGCATATGACTTTTCTCCAAAGCCATCCATGGCTACTATCTCGTCCTTGAATCTGTCAAGATGGAATATATCAGTCTTATCCTTAATAAAGCCTCTCTGTATAAACTTTTCAAGCGTTGCCTCAGACAGTCCGTCTATATTAAGTGCATCTCTTGACACAAGAAGTGCAAAGCTTTTAACATGCTTTGCCTGACACTCAGGATTATCACAATAAAGTGTTTTGACATCATTTATCTCACAGATTCTTGTAGGCTGTCCACATACCGGACAGACATCAGGTATTACAATATTGCCACTTTCTGTAAGATTCTGTGCTATCTGAGGTATAATCATATTAGCCTTGAACACTCTTATATCATCACCTATACCAAGCTTAAGACCTTCCATAATACTTATATTATGGACACTTGCTCTTGACACCTTAGTTCCCTCAAGCTCAACCGGATCAAATATGGCTACCGGGTTAATAAGGCCTGTTCTGGATGCACTCCACTCTATCTGCCGCAGTACTGTGTCTGCCGTTTCATCTGTCCATTTGAATGCCATCGCATTTCTTGGAAACTTTGCTGTCCTTCCTAGTGATTCACCATATGCAATATCATCATATATGATAACAAGTCCATCTGATGGAAAATCATTATCAGAAATAGCTCTTTCAAACCATCCTATAGTATCTATAATGTTATCTTTATCAACAACCTTATACTCTACAACATCAAAGCCCTGACTTTTCAGCCATTCGAACTGGCACTTTCTTGAATTCTTAAAATCAACATTGTCTGCCGATACAAGTGCAAATGCAAAGAAATTGACATTACGCTCTTTAGTTATCTTGTTGTTAAGCTGTCTGACTGAACCGCTGCATAAGTTTCTGGGATTCTTATACTTTGCATCCATCTCAGGAAGCTCCTCGTTTATCCTGTTGAAATCAGAATAAGTTATTATAGCTTCACCTCTTAATACAAGCTTTCCCTTATATGGAATAGTAACCGGAACATTCTTAAACACCTTCGCATTGTTTGTGATTATTTCGCCTATCTCTCCGTTACCTCTTGTTACTGCCTTACTAAGTCTTCCGTCCTCATATGTCAGAACTATTGTAAGTCCATCCAGCTTCCATGACAGAAGTCCTGTCTGGTCCTTTAACCAGTCTCTTAGCACTTCTCTGTCCTTTGTCTTATCAAGACTTAGCATCGGTGACTCATGTCTTTCCTTTGGAAGCTCACTAAGTACCTCATATCCTACATTAACTGTTGGACTGTTAGATAGTACACAGCCTGTTTCTTCCTCTAACTTTTTTAATTCATCATATAATTTATCATATTCATAGTTGGACATTATCTCTCGTCCCTCTGAATAATAACTTTTTCCAGCTTTATTAAGTAATACAACTAACTCTTTAATTCTATCTAACTTATTCATTATTCTGCTCCATCATATAATGTTTTATTATCTTTAAGCCCTCACAGCTTCTCTGCTTCATCATAAGCTTTCATAAAGCATGGTCTTTTCTTTACCTTCTATTATTCTGTACTCACCAGTTTTAAGTTCACCAAGCTCTATGTTCATTATTCTTACACGGGTAAGACTTTCGACCTTATAACCTGATTCCTGGCACATTCTTCTTATCTGCCTGTTAAGTCCCTGCGTAAGTATTATGCGGAATGTATAGTTATTTATGCGGCTTATGCTGCATGGCTTTGTAGTAACATCAAGTTCTTTAAGATATACTCCATCCGCCATGTTCTTTAAAAATGTATCTGTTATTTTTTTGTTGACCTTAACCACATACTCTTTCTCATGTCCGTTAACAGATCTTAATATCTTATCAGTTATTTCACCATTATTGGTAAGAAGTATAAGTCCATCCGAATCCTTATCAAGTCTTCCTACAGGATATATTCTTTTATCATATCCTATATAATCAACTATATTATTCTTTCCCTGGTTATCTGTTGTTGTACATACTATTCCTCTTGGCTTATTAAACGCCATGAGTACATCCTGCGGCTTTTCATCGCTTATTCTGCTGCCATCTATACATATTACACTATTATCATCCACCTGCTGCCCACACATGGCAGTAACACCGTCCACGGTTATCCTTCCAGCCTCTAAAAGCCTGTCAGCCTCACGGCGTGAACATACCCCCTGTGCACTCAGATATTTATTAATACGCATTATATATAACTTTCCTTTCGAATCCAATACATTGCATTAATCGCCTTATTGCTTTGCAATTCACGCAATCATTTTATCAAATAACACTAATAAAATCAAAAAGAAAAATTATAAAGCTTTTATCCGCTTGCCATGATAAGCAAAATAGTGTATTATGAGTATTGGCTGTGTGCCATGTACATGTAGCTCAGTTGGATAGAGCGTTCGCCTCCGGAGCGAAAGGCCGTGGGTTCGACTCCCATCATGTACATTTATTTATGCCTGGCATATATATTTCATATGCCATGTTCTTATATATGGCCGGTTTTTATATATGCCAGGTACGCATACATATTAAGTCCGCCTGCATTCCAGGTTTTCCTACATGCTAAGTTCGCCTGTTTCCCTGTCATATTCATATACTGTATATGACAATATCTCATCCATGGCAACTCCCTCCGCATTTACCTCCCTGACCATATTCACAAGCTCCTGCTTATTAAACATAGCAAACTTAGGAAGTATAATAACCTCATGTATAGATGAAGGCAGTATATACAGATTGCTTTCTATGCTGTCAGCAAAATCCTTAAGCACATTCTCATAAAGCATGCAGGCTGCACCATTAATACGGCAGTCGTTTGTAAGCACATAAAGCTGGCAGTCCTTAATCTCCTGAGAATCTATACAGGCATCCATCTTATCATGGTCATCATAAGCTTCAAAAAGCTTCGACATCTCTGTTATGCCAGCAGGCAGAATGCGTGCTGTATTGTTCAACGCTGCTCTGTATATATCCTCTTCCTTCACTTTCCAGTAATTCATGTTGGAATTATATATAAGTGCTGATGTATTTCCCTCTTCATTCTTTTCAAGCATACAGCAGAACACCATCGCAAGGTCAAGTATCTTTTTATGTGGTACAAGGCTTAGCAGCTTTCTGTTTGCGTTATAATTTATCAGCTTGAATACAACCCTATCCCTAATCCCATTAAAAGTAGCAAAGCTGTCTGTATCAACTGATATTCTGTCTTTATTAAACAGATAAAGTTCTTTGATTCCTGAAAATACACTTTCAAAGCTTTTTCCTTTGCAATACTGTTCATAATATCCGTTCAGATATATGGTTGGTGATATTTTACACCCTTTTCTTAATATAACCAAACCATCATATTCACATCCGTTATTCTTAATAACATGTGTAACCTGCACAGTCCCCTCTGTACCTGCTACTGATTCTGACATTTTCTTTATCTTTTCAACAAATTCTGAATACTCCATAACATCCTGACATAAACTTTTTTCCATAAGCAAAATATAATCCTTTCAAGTAAAATAAAATAATTCTTTTCTTTTTAATCCTTCTCTTTTTAATATTTCCGGCCACGAAATATTAAGCTTAAAACTGGGAATAATCCGGCAGGAAAACTGCCACGATAATCGCATGCGATTAATGATTATAAACTAAAATATTATCAACAACATGAGAGTACTACTTTTTCTTTTGTTTGTCAATACTATATTTTTAATCGTATAAAACAATAAAAATGATGTAAAACCCCCTGTTTTAGTTGTAATAAGCAGAATTTTTGTAGAAATATACCAAAATCTGTGTCTATTCACAATATCCATATATAGAATTATCTGTGTCTATTCACAATATCCATATATAGAATTATATGATGTGGGGCAAAAGCCCCCTACTAAGTATCATTCATAACCTTCTCTCCTGACAGGCATTTATCAAGAATATCAGCAAGCGGCTCCATAGCATTCTTAACCTCTTCAAACGTATTAGTCTGTGCACCCGCCTCTATAAGCATCGATCTTCCTCTCTCATGCAGGCAATATCTGTACGCATTTACATATATTCTCCTTAAGAAACCCGGATAATATGCCTCACCTATAAGCTGCATCTGAAGACTCATGGCAAGGTTATCATCCCTGTATGGATTATTAAGATACGCTATATCTCCATTAATCTTACTATAGCTAAGGCCATTAAAAAACATTATTTTAGCCATACTCTTTCCATCCATCTGTGTTACAAGATGAGTCGTATCCGCTACACCATCTCTGTGAAGGTCAATAACAACTTCTATTGAAGGGTTGTCATTAAGAATCTTTGCTATTCCGTTTTCTGCATATGTATACGCCTTGCTTCTATCCAGCTTCCCATCGACATAATCATAAACTGTTGTATCATGAATAACATTATAACCATACCGTTCTGTAAGAAGCTTTGTAAGATAATCACCTACACCAACTATAGTTGTTTTTGCATCTGCTTCAACTGAATCGATAAATCCCTCCTGTGAATGTGTATGGAATATAAGTATCTGTGGCTGTCTGCTGCTTTTATCTATGGCAAGATTTCTGTTTATAAAATCATCAGGTCTTAATATGCTCTCTGTAAGCTCAGTTATAGATGTTATTGTATAAAAATGATTATGAACAAATCCATAATCTGAAAGCTCAGTTTTGTTATAAACCGTTCCTGTTATTTCCTTTCTTTGAATCACATTCTGTACTGCAGTATCCGTATCAGAACCTGTATCAGCCTCGCCCAAAGCAGGCGTTGTTACTTCATCTGTATCTTTAACAGGTACGCTTTCTTTCTTAGAAGTCTCTTCTGCTTTATCACTGGTTTCATATATATTTTCATAGTCACACGCATTATCAGCAAGCATAATATAGTCATCGTTATTTCCTGGAAGCATGGCACTTACAGGAACAGTTGTCTTCATAAGTTCATCAAACACCGTGCACTTAAGAAGCTTCTGCGGATTCATATAACATGTTGCTCCCGGCATAGTCATATTCACACATCCACTGATAAACACATCCTCCATGAAGGAGGCAAGTCCTATATTTTTTTCAAAAAATACTGCAGATAATAATATCATTACGCCAGATATCATATATAACAGCCTGTACCCTCTCTTCATAGCCCCTCCAATCTCCTGTTATTTAATTGTATTAACAAAAAGTAATAATATTACATTCTTATAAAATATTTATATATTCTTTTAAATATGCAGCACCTGATTCAATGCTTCTGATATAACTCCACTTATATTCTGTACATCTGTGTCTATAGCCTTAGGTGTCACATACATATCGCTTATACCTTCCATATATATCCTTGATAAGAATTCTTCCCTTTCCTCTTTCGTGCAGTTTTTTAGTAACGGACTTACAAGATCTACTGCTATGGTAAATGCATCTATAACAGTCGGTACACCAAGTGCAAGCACAGGAACTCCTATATTATCCTTATTGATCCCTACTCTGTGGTTTCCCACTCCTGAACCAGGATTAATCCCTCTGTCAGATAACTGTATTGTAGTGTTCAGTCTTGATATATTCCTTGCAGCAAGAGCATCTATGGCTATAACCGCTGATGGTTTTACCTGTTTTGCTATGCCTCTTATTATATCTGCTGTTTCAAGTCCGGTATCTGCCATGACCCCCGGAATAACTGCGCACATTTTACCATCTCTTCCCTGCCCTGTCTGAATATGATAATCAACCTCCAGCCCATCCACAACAAGTGGGCCAAGTGAATCAGATGTTATACATCTGTTGCCAAGTCCTGCAACAAGAAGCGTTGTATTAGCATCAGCCTGTTTTTCTATATTACTTTCTAGCAGTTTCCTTATATAATCAAGCAATATATCTACTATCTTTTTCCTGTAAGACTCACCTGCCTTACTAATATTTCTGGCCTCTATAGTTATATATGAACCCTGTGGCCTGCCTATAGCTTCTGCTGCTCTTTTATTGGTAATCTTTATCTCTGTTACCTTGATCGCTGCATCGCTATCAGTGGATTCGTTCACTATTATCCCCTTTAAGCTGCCGCTTTTCTTTGAAATGCTTTCATTAAGTTCAACTGCAAGGTCCGTTCTTGCCATATCATATTCCATGCACATTTCCTCTCTCTTTCATCTTTTTATCCATCATCCTGTCAGACATATAGTATGTAAAATTGAATATTTTATTCGGAATGAATCATTTCACAAACATTTTTATAAATTTATAGTTGACATATTACATTTTCTACTATAAGATATATGAGTATGTTTACATTAGATCGTCCGTGTCCGGCTTTAATGCGAAACATTTAACTATGAATTTTATTAAAATTTGGAGGTGTACGGATTGGCTAACATTAAATCTGCTAAGAAGAGAGTAATAACTAATCAGGTAAGAGCTGAGAGAAACAAGGCAATTAAGTCTAGAGTTAAGACATATGTAAAGAAGGTAGACGCTGCTGTTGCTGCTGGTGACAAGGCTGCTGCTGAAGCTGCTCTTCCTGTTGCTATAGCTGAGATTTCTAAGGCTACTTCTAAGGGAATATTCCACAAGAACACAGCTGCTAGAAAAGTATCTCGCATTACTAAAGCTGTTAACACTTTAGCTTAATTATCACAGGATATTATTTAAGGACAGATGCATACCCTCGCATCTGTCCTTTTTTCCTGTTGTAAGCTATAAAACAAATCTTTTCATCTTATGTATACTATACTGAATATTTTATTATAATCATTTCCACGCCAAGCTTTTCCTGAAGTCTTCCCTGCTTGATGCGTTCTTCAACATCTGCACATTCCCTTAATATTTCTTTTATCTTATCTGCCGTAAAATACTTCGACTGCGCAAGATACTTTCCTGCTATAAACGGCTGTATCTTCATATAAGAAGCCACTTCCCTTGATGACATTCCTGATGCTGCATAATCCTTAGCCTGTAATATTCCGTTGAACTGTCTGACTATCAGATACAAAATAAGCATAGGTGACTCTTTAAGCTCAAGAAGATCATAATACAAAGAAAGTGCCTTATCTCTGTTTTTTCCAGCAACCGCTTCTATCATCTCAAATATCCTGCTCGTCGTCTGCGTAGAACACACAGCCTCCACATCCTGTGGCATGACTGCATCACGGCCAGCACAGTAGCTTATAAGCTTATTGACCTCATTTCTTATAAGCTCCATATTAGCACCTGTCTTTTCAAGAATAAGGTCACAGGCTGCCTCTGTTACCTTATAATGTTCCTTTGACAACATTCCGGCTATCCACTTTTTAAGCATTGCTGGTGTCTGATATTTCATCTCGGTCACATAACCACAGCTGCTTACCGCCTTATATACCTTATTTCTTTTATCAACATTTTTCTCTACGAAAATCAGAACAATATAATCAGGAAGCTTCTTTATATAATCAGCCAGCTTGTCATTTGCATTTTTAAAAAAAGAGCTGTCACTAACTATAACAAGTCTTCTATCACTGAAAAACGGCATAGTTTCGCACATAGAAATAACATCCTCTGCTTTCGTGCTATCTCCTTCAAAATAGCTGTAATTAATAGTGTCATCCCCGATAATAGCCGCCTTCATTCTGTCACGGTACTGGTTTTTCAGATATTCTTCCTCACCATATATAAGATATACCTTCTGATATTCGCCTTTTTTAATATGTTCATTCAAAGTTTTCATAGCTAACATTGTACCATTTATCCGCCGTCATTGTAAACCTGTACTTTTATTTTATCAGCACTGACATTTATCATTATGGCGCCTTCTTCATCTGTCCGGTATGGCTTAATATCCATATTATGAAGCCTTGTCAGCATCTCTTTATGAGGATGCTTATATCTGTTATCCTTACCACAGGATATAAGCGCTATCGCAGGATCAATACTCTCAAGAAAAGCTTCACTGCATGAATACCTTGAACCATGATGTCCTGCTTTAAGTGCAAAAACTTTAAGCTCTTTATGCTGTTTCCAGTCATTCATCATACATTTCTCAGCCTTCTTGCCTGCATCTCCCATCATTAGCATGGAAAAGTCTTTATACTCTATCATATAAACCGCCGAATAGTCATTAGCATCCTCATAATCGTACGATTCACACGGATGCATACAAGTTATCTTAAATGCCGTGCTGTTATCACATACAAGTACATCCCCAGCCTTCTTATAGCTGATATTAATGCCTGCTTTATGCGCATATTCTATCATGCCAGCATATGATTCTTCACTATCCTTATCTTTTATATCAGGCATGACAACTTCACCCACAGTAAATGAAGCACCACTCATATCTATAAGTTCTTTAATACCATTCACATGGTCAGCATCACCATGACTTATCACAGCATAATCTATTCGCCGTATACCCATATAACGCAGAGTTTTGTATATCCTGTACTTTCCTGCCTGTTTAACATCCGTGCTTCCACCATCGAACAGATAACTGATGCCTTTTTCATCACGTACATATATGCAATCACCCTGACCTACATCAAGCATCATAATATAAAGTCCCTTGGGATGAATATATCTCATATTGGCAGCAGCCAGTATTAAAAGCATAATTAAAAGAACACTCTTAATATTATGGCTTATATTACATGAATTTCTATATATATCACGCAAACTCCTGCCTGAGACATATAAATTCCCCGCATTACTTACTTTTCGCCATATATCATGTACATTACTTATATGATATGTGGCACAATATTTCACATATTCAGAATCAGCTGATATCCATACAGCTAAAATAAACATATAAAGAATCATCTGCCATACCTGTGGTCTTCCTGTGACATATGTTCCTGCCTGTATATCTGCACATGACTTACACAATATGTCATAAAGCTTAAGCACATAGTGGGCTGCTCCTGCCATAAACCATGCACATTTTATCGACACAAGTCCTGCTAATCCTGAGACTATACCACTTATCATCACAACCGGCATAAGCGGTATGACAATCAGGTTTAATATAACACTTATAAATGAAGTCTCATAAGATACATATAACAATGCCGGCAGCAGCATAAGCTGTATAGCAATACAGCCACTTAATGAATCACATAAAAGATATATAACTTCATCCTTTAATGTCCGATTTTTTCTATTTTTCTTTTTTATGAATACAAGTGTCTTATCTGCTGATGATATAACCGGAAGCACCAGTGCTATACCAAGCATTGCAAGAAAAGACATAATATATGACGTATTACATATTATATATGGATTGTCCATTATCTGCATAACAGATGCCATGGCAAGTGCCGTCAGCATATCATAGGTTCTTGCCCTTACATCCGCTATTATTGTCATAACAAGCATACATACCGCCCTTGCTGCCGATACTGATTCTCCTGTAAATATCAGATAAGATAATATAACCAATATTCCTGCGATTGCCGATATCTTCTGATTCAGCCTTTTTCTAAGCATATTATATACACTCATACCCGCTATTGATATATGCAGCCCGCTTATGGCAAGAAGATGTGACACACCACTTTTCTGATACATATCTTTAACATCTGCTTCAAGCTCATATTTATCACCAAGCACCATAGAATTCATAAGCTGGTTATCATATTCATCATAAACCGTATTATATACAGCCTTAAACCGCTGCTTTAAACTGTACAGCCATGCATTAAAGCTGTCTTTACCGCTATGTATAACCGTTATCCTGTCTGCATTACATTTATATGGATAGCCACATGATATATAATATAAACGACTGTTAAAGTTTCCGGGATTATGAGCTTTCTCCCACATACTGACTTCTCCTGATACCTTTATTTCATCATCGATACCAGCATTATAATCATCTGTATAATATGAATACACTATTATCCCCTGCTTATTCAGGCTGTTATCCTTCATATAAAGCACCATATAATCTTCTTTATAAACTATATTCTTAACAGTTCCTGTAAAGCTCTCACAGCCATAACTCTGGTTCAGGTCGTTAACAGCAAGCATCATTGATATTGTTGTAATGGGATATAATATAAAAACAAGAAAATAAAAGACGGATATCCTGCATAACATTATATATAATGCAAGAATACCATATAACAAAACTCCAGCAAATGATGTAACAAGAACCACTGACAGCATATCCTGCTGCCCGGTTCCCATACACCAAAAAGATACACATGCGGCTATAAGCTGTATCATAGCCGCAATAAACAAAGGTCTTCTCAATACTATATTTTCCGTTCCTTTCCGGAACACACAAAGTCATATGAGCAGATAACAATATATTAATACTGTTTTACTCAACAAGCGACTGATTAAACTTATAAAACCTGTCAAGACTGATATTATCTTTAAATGTGCTTGAATAATCGCCATTGATAAATATCTTGACCGATTCTATGTTATCAAGCGAACAGAGCGAATTCACTATAGAATATATCTCAACCTCTGATGCAACATTTACAAGTTCATCTGCAAACTCCTCACTAAGATTAACATAGCATACTTTATCTACAACAGATACTCCTAGCAGCTTTACTGCCTCTGGAAGTGTTGAATAAGTATCCTGTGTTGTTGGACCACTTATAAGACGCTGTACCACCATTCTTTCTATAGGCATGTTTTTATTGTAAGCTAACATTTCTTTTACTTTAACAAGTCTTGTTCCACTCTCATCTGCATAAAACAGCTGTACATTACGCCAATCCATCTGCCTGATATCATTATCAGAGCTTGTAAAGTCAGAACTCTTAAACATCCCCATAACACTTCCATCTTCATATAAAGCTTCCTTGCCATCCACATAAAAATGAACATACGAAATATCATCAAGCTGTGTCAGTGTCTTTACAACTGCTGCCCTGTATAAAAGTTCTACCTGTGATGGCATCTGCTTATATGTTGTTGTAAAGTTTAAAGATGCTGTTTTACCTTTAACACTGGATTCTAAAAGATTAACATTATCTGGCTTTATGATATATTCATCCTTGCTTGAAGAACGTACACCCATGTTATCAAGCAACGTTCTCACCTTATCTTCAACAGACATAGAAGTATCAAGCATACATGTACTCCCAACAAGCTTATCCTTTGAACTATTAGTATAATATATTGTATACTTTTCATTCTTACTCTCTGATGAACATGCAGGCATAGACATTGTTATACCGATGCATATTAATATACACATTATTCTTACTACGAACTTTTTAACCACGTACTTCTCCATTCTGCCTGTTACCCTGCTGAATATTACTAATTTTCATTCTCTTCTACATAGTTGAGAGGTATCCTGAATGTAAATGTTGTTCCCATGCCTTCCTCGCTGTACAGCTTAATAGTACCATGATGCATAAGAATTATATTCCTGACGATAGATAAACCAAGTCCGGTTCCACCTGTTTCCCTTGATCTGGCCTTATCTACCCTGTAGAATCTGTCAAAAACTTTGCCCTGACTGTCCTTTGGTATGCCTATTCCAGAATCTTCAACCCTTACATAAAAGAACTGATGATCAGCATTAAGTGACACATGTACCCATCCATCAACATTATTATACTTTATAGCATTCTCAACCAGATTAGATATTACCTGGGTAATCTTAACCTCATCAACCTGTGCAACAACCGGTCTGAAGCTTTCAAACAACAGCTCTATATTCTTCTTTGCTGCAAGCGGCTTTAACCTCTTTAGTACAAGCTCAAGCAGCTCATTCATATTAACTGACGATATGTTAAGTGCCGACGAAGCCCTGTCAAGCCTTACCATACATAACAAATCCTCAATAATCTTATTCTCCCTGTCGATTTCACTTACAATATCAAGCATAAACTCCTTATACACCTCAACAGGTACATCTTCCTGTGTGTTAAGCGAATCTGCTAACACCTTTATGGATGTAATCGGTGTTTTAAGCTCATGTGATACGTTTGAAACAAACTCTGACCTTGAAGAATCAAGCTCGTTATTCTTGTCCATTATACTGTTAAAATGGGCAGCAAAGCTTCTAAGCTCTGTTGAGCCCTTAATCTCAATCCTCTTGTCCGTATAACCAACATCAACAGCTTCAACTATCTTTAATGCTTTATTGTAATGTCTCATATAAAAATACGATATCACTATAGAGCTGACTATTATAAATGTGATAACAACAAACAACACTACATAAATCCCATCAAAAGCATCTCCTACAAGAACTCTGATATCTGAAATATCAAAATTCACAACTAACACTGCAATAACAGTGCCCTCACTGTTATATACCGGTGAGACCGCCTCTATACTGCCCGACTTATGGTTATAATCCGCTGCCGCCTTAGAGCTCTCATATACATCAATAACCTTTGAACTAATGATAGTTTTGCCATTGTCCACAGCATACGTGTCAAGGCTTACCATGTACTTTCTGTCTACAACTCTTATCCTCATCTGGTTAAGTGCAGAATAGTTCATAAGATTCTCATACATTCCACCTTTTCTTGCATCTGAAAGGTCAGAATAATCCGTAAACTCTACCGACATAAGCACAGCTTCGTTACTGATGTACTCTTTTCTTTTGTTAATAAGAGATTCTATATAAGAATATTTAAGTGCCAGCACTACAGAAATAACAGATATAACTGCTAATACTGACATCATAAGTATAATCCTGAAGCGTGCACTAAAAATGCACCTGCGGATACCAGTCAAAAGCTTTCCTGATTTAAATGACTTATTATGTGTTCCAATATCAATATGTTTAAACATTAAAATAATAACCTACTCCCCACTTGGTATGAACATACTTTGGCTCACTTGAGTTATCCTCTATCTTTTCACGCAGACGCCTTATATGGACATCTACTGTTCTTCCATCTCCTGGATAATCTGCACCCCATACCGTCTTTAACAACGCATCCCTGCTGTATACTCTGTTAGGGTTAAAAGCGAGCAGCTCAAGCAGGTCAAACTCCTTAGCTGTAAGATATATCTCTTTTCCCTTGATAAAAAGACTTCTGCTGTCACAATCTATCTTCATATCACCTACCACAAGCACATTGCTTTTAACAGTTTCTTTATCCCTGTTACTGTTGTTTCTTCTTAAGATAGCCTTCATCCTTGCCTTGACCTCAAGAATATTAAAAGGCTTGGTGATATAATCATCTGCGCCATATTCAAGACCCATTATCTTATCCATATCATCACCCTTAGCTGTAAGCATAATAATAGGTACGTTGGAGAACTCCCTTATCTGCTGGCATACTTCAAGGCCGTTCATCTTTGGAAGCATAATATCTAAAAGGATAATGTCATAATCGTTGTTCCTTGCCATATTCAGTGCCTCTTCACCATCATATGCACAATCAACAACACTATAATCCTGCACAAGACTGAACTTTATGCCTTTAACTATCATCTTTTCATCATCTACAACTAATACCTTACCAGCCATATCTGTTAATACTCCTTGTTTAAACACATATATAATCTTTAATCTTTGCAAATGCGCCATCTTTAATACCTGGCACATTCTTAATATCCTCTATACTTTTAAAGCTGCCATTCTTACTACGGTAACTTATTATGTCCTCTGCTCTTGATGTTCCTATACCTGGAAGTGTGACTAACTGCTCCTTAGCCGCTGTGTTGATATTGATGCGCGTATTCTGCTGTGAAGCTCCGTAATCACCATATAACGATGCAGCATATTCCTGTGAGGTCTTATAAGAATCATCATCATAAATCCCCTGGCTGTAGTCTTCTCCAACATATGGAATATATATCTTTTCCCCATCAGATACCTTACGTACAGGGTTAATACAGCTTTCATCGGCGTTTGCTGTATAGCCTCCACATAACTCTACAACCTCATACACTCTGGAATCCTTCTTACATCCAACCACTCCAGGATTGTTAACTTCACCATATACATAAACATATATCAGTTCTTTATCTTCCTGTGTGCCTCTAAGGACTGCAGCATCCAAAGAGTCACTATCCACACTACTAACAGAAGCCCTATATGCATCTTCATCTAAAGCCGGCACACCACTATATGATGATGTCTCATGTCTGGATGATGTATAGATGTCTGCCCCGCTTTTATCCTTACCGCTTCCATGCATACCATAATATAGCGCCCCTGTTACTAGAACTATGATGGTCACAGCAAAACACCTGATATATGTTCTATACTGGTTGTATAATTTAATTATGTTCATGTATACTCCTTATAAAAAAAATATAAGGTTCCTTCGCATACACATTTATTGTACATAATAATAAGAAATAATACAAGCTAAAACAATAAATAATTCATCAATATTATTTACAGTATTTTTATATTTTGGTAATATATGATGATGTAAGGGTAAAAGGATATCTGGCTCTTACTGATGTATTTAATTAACTAACAGGGGGTATCGTTTTGGATTCGCTTAACAACAATTCTATTGATTTATCAAAAAAGTCTAAGAAACATTTCTGTCTTTTTGACAAAACAAATAGTAATATTCCAAGTGGTGGAATAACTTATATCATTGCTTTTATAATCCCACTTATCATAATGACAGCCTTATATATAGCAAGAGAAATATATCCTTTTGGAAACAACTGCTACTTAAGATCAGATATGTATCATCAGTATGCACCATTTTTCTCTGAGCTGTGGAACAAGCTAAGACATGGGGAAAGTCTTACATACAGCTGGGATATTGGCATGGGAACCAACTTCACAGCCCTATATGCTTACTATCTTGCCAGTCCATCTAACTGGTTTATAGTGCTGTTTCCTCAGAAATATATGATTGAAATAATGAATTCCATCATCATATTAAAGCTGTGTTTAAGCAGTGTTACATTCACTTACTATATAACAAAGCACTTTAATAACAGAAAATGCAGTATTGCACTGTTTGGCATGTTCTACGCTCTTTCAGGCTTCGTAGCTGCTTACAGCTGGAATATAATGTGGCTTGACTGTCTTGTACTTCTGCCACTCATAATACTAGGACTTGAAAGACTCGTTAATGAAAACAAATGTTTCCTTTACTGCATAACTCTTGGTTTATGTATATACACCAACTACTATATAGCTATCATGGTATGTATATCAGTTGTTTTATACTTTATCGTACTTATTATCGCATACAGAGGAACAAGAAAACCTGTCATATATTTTAAAAAAACACTGAACTTTGCCATATATTCACTGCTTGCCGGTGGACTTGCAGCATGTCTTTTGTTACCAGAATTCTATGCTTTCACACTTTCAGCATCCAACAACATAGAATTTCCAAAGAAGCTGACACTATACTTCAGCATTCTTAACATGGTTACAAGACATCTTATAGACGTTCCGGTACACTTAGGACTTGAACACTACCCTAATATATACTGTGGTGTGGCAGTACTGCTTTTGTTCCCTCTTTATATTATGGACAAAAAAGTGGATTTAAGGGAAAAGATAGGAAAGTCAGTTCTTATACTTGCGTTTCTTACAGCTTTTAACCTTAATATACCTAACTTTATCTGGCATGGCTTCCACTTCCCTAACAGTCTTCCATGCAGACAGTCTTTCATATATGTGTTCTTTCTTCTTACTATGTGCTATGAAGCATTTACACATATCCGCAGTATGACGACTAAACAGCTTGGTGCGGCACTCTGGATAGCTATAGGCATCATGCTCTTTATAGAACAGATATTTGCAGTAGATGAAACTTATGACTTTACTATAGTTTATCTTAGTGGTGCTTTTATACTTATATACGCACTTCTTATGGTTATACACATGAAGCATGATTTCAGGGTTCCTGTCATTCTTTTTATTACATTTTCTTTATGTATCATAGAATGTACTATAAATATGGACTCTACCGGCATCGGAACTACAAGCCGTACCTCTTATCTGCTTGATTATGATGCCGTAAAAACAGTAACATCTACTGTGGCAGAGGATGACTCATCTTTCTACCGCATGGATAAAAAGTTCGGCAGCCGTTCTAACAATGATGGTGCATGGCATAACTACCACAGTATGTCAACATTCTCATCAACCTCGAATGGTGCTATGGAAAAATTCCTTGGTAAGCTTGGTTTTGAGCACTCATTTAATGCTTACAAATATAACGGTGCAACTCTTGTAACTGAAAGTCTGTTTTCCGTTAAATATGCCATATCAAACCGTATACTTACAGAAAGCCCTCTAAGGACATATTACACAGGTGATGATGGAGAATTCATATATAAAAACACCTACACTCTTCCTATCGGCTACATGACATACAACGACCCTTACGGATGGGAAGGAAGCGAGGCTATAGGCTCAGGCATAGACAACCAGAACTCGCTTATAAAGAATCTTACAGGAATATCCAACGTGTTCACACTGACATATGAGAACTCTACTGATACCGGCTTTGAAGTAAAACCAGTGAAAGCCGGACACCTGTATATGATCACTAAGAATACTGCCTGTGACACAGTAACCGTCACTATACATGGTTCTGAATATACCTACAAAGACCTTAAAAAAGGTGGAACCATCATAGATCTTGGATATGCTACTCCTGAGGATGTGATAGTAGTTTCAGCTGACACATCCATGAATGCCAGTGTATACACACTTGAAACTTCAAGATTCAAAGAAGCCTTTAACATACTTAACAACAACTCGCTTAACGTATCAGAATTCACTAACAACAAAATAAAAGGTACTGTTAATGCAGATAAGGATGCAACTCTTATATGCTCTATTCCATATGATAAAGGATGGTCAGTATATATAGATGGTAAAAAGGTTGAAACAAATGATATATATGGTGCTTTTATAAGTGTACATGTTCCAGCAGGTGAGCATAATATAACACTCAGATATACACCTGTTAACCTTATTTCAGGTTGCATTATCACTTCACTCTGCATTATTATATTGATAGGTATGTATTTCTTTAAAAGAATGTGCCATATGAATGTTATAAGCACAGACAACTGGCCTGTACTTATACAGGAGCTTATATGTGAAGAAGATGTGATTCTGATGGACAGAAGAAAAACAAAAACACAGTCTATATGTGATGATGATATTAATCCTCATGATTCACCTATGCCACTTGATGACTTCAGTCTTGATGAGCTTGATGATTTTGATAATCTTGACAGCGATGAAAGCAATCACGCTGATTAAACAGCAGCTATATTTAATAAAGATATAAATCTGCATTTATGCATTTATATTATGTCGGGGGTCAAAAGCCACCGACTATGATAGAATATTATTAATTGGGATGTTATAATAAATTATAATGATGTGATAATACGACAATCCCAGGAAAGAGGTAAACAATGAAACTTTGGGGCGGACGCTTCACTAAGGAAACTAACGAACTTGTAAACAACTTTAACGCTTCTATCTCATTTGACCAGAAGTTCTATAAGCAGGATATAGAGGGAAGTATCGCACATGCCACTATGCTTGCAGCACAGGGTATCATATCAGAAGACGAAGGAAAGCAGATCACAGATGGCTTAAAGGGCATCCTTTCTGATATCGAATCAGGAAAGCTTGAAATCACTGATGAGTATGAAGATATCCATACATTCATGGAGGCTACTCTTATTGAGCGCATCGGGGATGCCGGAAAGAAGCTTCATACTGGAAGAAGCCGTAACGACCAGGTTGCTCTTGATATGAGACTATATACAAGGGACGAAGTTAAGAATGTTGATGAAGAAGTAAGAGAACTCATGGAAGTTATCTTAAGAATAATAAAGGAAAATGTTGAAACTTATATGCCAGGTTTTACTCACCTGCAGAAGGCACAGCCTGTAACAGTGGCTCACCACTTCTCAGCTTATTTTGAGATGTTTAAGCGTGACAGAAGCAGACTTCACGATATCTATAAGAGAATGAACTACTGTCCTCTTGGTGCTGGTGCCCTTGCAGGAACTACATACCCTCTCAACAGGGAAATGACAGCCAGTCTTCTTGGCTTTGACGGACCAACACTTAACAGTATGGATTCTGTGTCTGACAGAGACTATGTTATAGAGTTCTTAAGCGCACTCTCTACTATCATGATGCACTTAAGCAGATTCTCTGAGGAAATATGTATATGGAATTCTAACGAATATAAGTTCATTGAGCTCGATGATGCATTCAGCACAGGTTCAAGCATCATGCCACAGAAAAAGAACCCTGACATAGCAGAGCTTGTACGTGGCAAGACAGGACGTGTATATGGTGCACTTATGAGCATACTTACAACTATGAAGGGAATTCCTCTTGCATACAACAAAGACATGCAGGAAGATAAAGAGCTTACTTTTGATGCTATTGATACTGTAAAGGGCTGTGTAAGCCTGTTCAAGGGTATGATTGATACTATGAAGTTCAACGATGCACGTATGGAAGACTCTGCTAAGAAGGGCTTCACTAACGCAACAGATGCTGCCGACTACCTTGTAAAGAAGGGTGTTCCTTTCAGAGATGCCCATGGTATCGTAGGACAGCTTGTACTTATGTGCATAGATAAGGGAATCGCTCTTGATGACCTCTCACTTGATGAATACAAGAAAATTAGTCCTGTCTTTGAAGAAGATGTATATGAAGCTATAAGCCTTAAGACATGTGTAGAAAAGAGACTTACACTCGGTGCTCCTGGTCCTGAGGTTATGAATAAGGTCATCGGTTTATATGATGAATATATGAAGGATAACCAGAAGCTGTAATTAACAATGTCCAGCTTCGGACTCATTCTAATCATAAAGGTGCTGTTGCTTTAACGATTGAAAACCGTTGAGGCGACAGCACCTTTTGCTTTAGACTATTATTCTTAATTTTAGACACCAGCTCTGGGTTTTATCTTACTTACCCATCTTTATAACAACCTGTTTTCCTTTAAATGCCACACCATAGCAGTATATTCTATCTTCGGGCACTCCCCTTTGTATCAGTTCTTCCTATTGCAACCGTCCTGCTCATGCGCCACATTCTCTATATAAAATATATAATTGCTATATTATTACATAACAAAAAAGCCTTTAGAGATATTATACTCTAAAGGCTTTGGGCTTAGCAAATATATTTATTTGTAATCTTAATTTTCGTAATCTTATTTTTATAATCTTACTTTTTGTACTTTGTATTACTTTTTCTTTACAAGACAACGCTTTTTATAGAAAGCTATGCCATAGCAGTGAATATGTTCGCTATCATAAGCATCTTCAAAATCTCTGGCATACATTCTCTCATCTATCTGCTTCAATGCTTTATCACACTCCGATTCCAGATTATCCAAAGCCGCCGCACGTTTGGCCTCAAAAATAGCTACGTGACCGTTTATAGTATCACAAACAATAATGTCACTTCTACCTTCACCATGTTCTTTGTTTGAATCCACCTGATATCCTGCACCAGCAAATATACCACTTAGAAATGCATGATAAAAGTCTTCTCCATAATCGTGGTAGCTTATAGTTCTTCTTAGTAATGTGCTCACTTCTTTTGTGATTTTATCGCAATCACCACTCCATACAGCTAAAAACAATTCTTTTTTATTCCACTTTTTTGAGTTATCCTCAAACCACTTAAAAACTTCCGTTTCAAAAATCTGTTTAATTTCAAGATTCGGAATTTTTAATGCTATTGTATTATCTGTCAATTTTTCATCAATATCACAGTCTCTGACTTGCGTTAAATATCCTGTTAAATACATCATACTCCAAAGATTCTCCTCTGATGAATGTAAATAGTCGTAAGTCAGATTCTCGTCAACTCTCTGTAGAATATATCCACCGCTCATCAGCGTTTCCATCTTCTTTGTAATGCTCACACCAGCATAATCAATGAATGAACGAATGATTGCATTATCACTTGTATCTTTCCAGTATTCATCTGGTTTTGCATCAGGATTGTTCTGTAAGTCATCAACATAACACATAACATCCCAAGGACAATAGACATCAACATCTCCGAAATGATATCCATCATACCATTTCTTCATGATTTCTTCTTTACCATTTATATCTGCATCTTCAAGTATTCTGTCAACTTCACTTTGAACAAATCCATAGTATTCATTCAATCTGGATGAAGTGATAGTATTTGAAACAAAATTATTTGTGCCTGTAAATATACTTTCCTTTGCTATTTTCAAACAGCCAGTGACAACCGCAAGTTTAAGATATGAATTATCTTTTAATGCCTGCATAAATCCCTTCATGATTTCAAGCATTTCTTTATAGTAGCCATTGCTTGTCGCTCTCGCCATAGGAACATCATACTCATCTATGAGAATTATTACATTCTTATTATAATGTCTGCTTAAAAACTCCGAAAGAATATAAAGTGAACGCATTACTTCAATCTTTCCTGCATGCTGATAACGAATATTCCAATACAGCTTTTTTTCTTCTTCATTCAGTGCAGAGCTTTCCATAAGATATTCATGTTTCTTATAAAGTTCTCCAACTTCATAAACAAGCTGCATATATGCCGTTGAGAAGTCGTTACCTTCAACAGCCTTAAGACTTAAGCTCATCACTGGCCACTTATTCATCCATTCATCGCAAATATTCCTTTGCTTCGAAATTTCAAGCCCATCAAATAAGCTTTGACTGTCTTTTTGAATATCTAAAAAACATTCAAGCGTACTCATCCCTAATGTCTTTCCAAAACGACGTGGACGGGTTATTAATGTAACCTGAGTACCAGATGACTTTAGGATTTCACCTATCAGCCCTGTCTTATCTACATAGTAAAAGCCCTCTCTGCGGATTGTTTCAAAATCTGACCTTCCCTTCGGAATATTCAAAAAAGCCATGTCACCCACCCCTTTTAGATACATGTTACCAAGCATTAATCAGTGTATTTTCTTAAACAAATATCACATCTTAACGTGATTTGATTTTAACATTTATAGGGGTAAATGGCAAGTATATCCCATGTTAAGGAGGGCATCCTTCATCTATCAATCTGCATTGCATTCCCCTCACATTATTCTTTGATTACACCTTAGTTGAACATTTGACAACGCTTTTTTACAAAGCTATTCTACAGTAACACTCTTAGCAAGATTTCTAGGCTTATCAACATCCAAGCCCTTTGCCACTGATACATAATATCCAAGTAACTGTAATGGTACTACTGCCAATGATGCCGCAAAATGTTCATCTATCTTAGGAATATATGTAGTAAAATCAACTGTGTCTTCTACCTCATACTTTCCATATGTAGTAAGTCCCATAAGATATGCTCCACGGCTCTTGCACTCTACCATGTTACTTATTGTTTTCTCATAAAGTTCACTCTGTGTAAGTACACCTATGACAAGCAGATTATCTTCAATAAGACTTATAGTTCCATGCTTAAGCTCACCTGCTGCATATGCCTCTGAGTGGATATATGATATTTCCTTAAGCTTAAGGCTTCCCTCCAGACTTACTGCATAGTCTATTCCACGACCTATAAAGAATATATCCTTTGAATTAGCTACTTTCGCCGCAAACCACTGTATTCTTTCTTTATCTTCAAGTATCTTTTCTATCTTTTCAGGGATAGTTTCAAGCTCTGATATCAGACTTTCATACTCAGATAATTCCACCTGACCTCTTACATATGCAAACTGAAGTGCAAGGCAGTAGGCTGCTATAAGCTGAGTACTGTATGCCTTTGTTGTGGCAACTGCTATCTCTGGTCCTGCAAGAGTGTAAAATACATTATCAGCCTCTCTTGCTATCGAACTTCCGACAACATTTACTATACCAAGTGTCTTAAGCCCCTTATCCTTTGCAAGTCTTAACGCTGCAAGGCTGTCTGCTGTTTCACCCGACTGGCTTATAACTATGACAAGTCCATCTGGATTAAGAAGCGGATTTCTGTATCTGAATTCTGATGCAAGCTCAACACGTACAGGAATCTTTGCAAGATCTTCCATGACATACTGTGCAACAACACCCACATGGTAAGCAGAACCACATGCCACTATGTATATCTGAGATATCTTCTTTATCTCATCATCAGTAAGTTCTACTGCTGATAAATCAAGCTTTCCATCCTTAAGAACTGAATTAAGTGTATCCTTAACTGCCTTTGGCTGCTCATGGATTTCCTTCATCATAAAATGCTCATAACCGCCCTTTTCAGCTGCCTTCGCATCCCATTTTATCTCCACAAGTTCCTTCTCTATCTCATCACCATCAAGGTTATAAAATGTGATATGACCATCAGCCAGACGTCCTATCTCCATATTTCCGATATAATAAACATTTCTTGTATAATTAAGTATAGCAGGAACATCAGATGCCACATAACAGTCACCATCATTTACTCCAAGAATCATAGGGCTGTCCTTACGGGCAACATATATTTCTCCTGGATATTCCTTAAACATAATCGCAAATGCATATGAACCACGGATACGCACCATAGCATGGTTAATCGCATCAACCGGTGTATGCTCATATTTTTTATAATAATAATCTATAAGCTTAACAGCCACTTCTGTATCAGTTGATGAGTAGAAGCTGTAACCATTTCTTGTAAGCTTATCTCTTAGCTCCTGATAATTTTCTATAATACCATTGTGTACACCAACAACATTATAATCATCTGAAATGTGTGGGTGTGCATTAGTTTCAGATGGCTCTCCGTGAGTCGCCCATCTTGTGTGACCAATACCACATGTTCCAATCACAGACTGACCATCGTTAGTCTTTTCTGCTAATACCTTTAATCTTCCTTTTGCTTTAACAATCTGAACCGGTGAATCACCATCCCTTACTGCTATACCGGCTGAATCATAGCCGCGATATTCAAGCTTGGCTAAGCCGTTTAACAGGATTGGGGCTGACTGGTTTTTGCCGGTGTATCCTACTATTCCGCACATAATTTATCTCCTTATTCAACAATATTAATTACATCTTCAAAAAATTCAAAATTATAGCCTTTGTTACAAGCATATTTACATACTTTTTCAATCTTTTTTCTATTTTCTATCCCTAATGCCCATTCATGTGAAAATACAACTAAATCTCCTAACTGATTACACCAACTATTATTACTTAGCTCTTTTAATTTAAAATCAATATTATTAACATATTCAGTTCGAAAATCTGTACTTAAAAAATATAAATTGGTTTTAGTATCATATAATTCGTCGTGATTATATATATAATAATTATCATCATTTGATAAATAATAACTTTGGCGATTATCATCTGCTGTATATAATCCTTTTATTGGCTGTTCATTAAGTTGTGATAATTTTTTTATTTCTTCATATGATCCTTTAAACATTTGTAACCTAATAACATTATCAATAGTCTGGCTTCCAACAATTCTCTCTAATTCTTTAACAACTTTAGTATAATCATTTATAATCTCTCCATCTTTATAATCTTTATATGCATTTAATGTATGAAAACCAAATCTTAGCCAATCACTATTGGCAATAAATTCCGCTTTATACTTATCCGAAAATTGAGTAAGATTAAAATCCTTATCCTCATAATACACATAACATGAAATAACAACTCCATATTTATCATGTAATTCTTTATACCAATTTAAAATAGAATTTTCAAACACAGAATCATAATTATTGTTATCTATATCTTCAAATATTAAAATGGTATCATCAAATGATAAACTAAATATATTTTTTCCAGTATTTAAATCCTCTACATAAGAATCTGTTCTGATATATGTTTTATTACCTGATTCAATAAAATCTAATTTATTAGTATACCGCCCAAGAATTACTGATATACCAATAATCAATATACATACTATAGCAATTACCCATTTGTTAGCATATTTTCTTATTTTTTCAGGCAAAAGTTTGTTTTTTAAAAATCCAAATTCCTTAGTAAAAGCAAGAAATAAAGCTGTACAAAATACTGCAAGCAATCCAACTATAACAGCTTTTATCGCAAACCATATAACACCTGTTCCATTTAAATTCATAGTTGCAAAATATAATATTAGAAATGTAAATATAGATATTAATCCATAATAAAAAATTCTTTTTACATAATCAAAATATCTAACATTATATACATATTTCGCTATAATATAGAAACGTGAAAACAAATAAATTAATGAAGTTAAAAATGTTCCTATTAAAACACCATTTATCCCAAAAATATTTACTAATATAATGGAAATTATTATATTTAATGTTGCTGAAACGATTATAATAGGTCTGTCATATCTAAATAATTTGTAAATAACAAATACCTGTGATGGCAATTGTATTAAAAATGTAAGTAATAAATTAACCCCCAACCATATTGCAGTAGATAAATCAAGCAGCATTGCCTCACCGAAAAATAATTTAATAAATGGCTGAGCAAGTAGTGAAAAGCATAACATACAAAAATTACCAATGCAGAAATTTACGCAAAAATAATTATTTGTCATTTTCATTTTTTCTTCATTACTATTAGTTACACTAATAAAATTACCAAATGTTGCCTGAACCGAACTTAACACCTGATTCACAACTGTATTTAATTGTCCCGTAATTAAGGTATAATTGGACAAATAACCTGTCAATAATGATCCTTTAATTACAGAAAGAATAATATTATCTGTACTATAATATATAACTGCACCGATACGAGAAACAAAAACATCCTTTACATATTGTATTATTTGTGGCCTGTATTCATTTATTAAATTCAAATCTGCATTATTGTTTATAAAACTATAATTCTTATTAACATTTAAAGAAATTAAAATGTTAGATATTATGTTTTTTGCAATATTTAAACTCAAATAAATAATATAGTTTGGAAATATAATTAAAGATATTAATTGAAGTATAGATATTACAAAGTACACAGAGGTATCTACAATATTTGCAATATATGATTTTTGATCTGCAATCAATAAAGTTCTTTTATACGCCAAAAAGTATGTAGAAACTGTTCCAATTAAATTTATATAAAACAATAATCTTAAATATCCAATACTACACGTTGCATCTGGAATAAGAATATTCAAATTAATAGAAATAATTAAACCGACACCAAAAACAATTAAACCCAAAATAGAATATATATTTTTATAAATTTTCATAATTGCGGAAATTCTATCTAAATTATTTTCTGCTAATGGTTTATATAAATAACTTGTAATTGCAACACCTATTCCCATATCAGCTAAATTTAACATTTGCAATATATTCGCAAAAACTGAATTATATCCTAAATATTCCACGCCAAGATAATCTATAAATAACTTACGAATTACAAACCCTAAAATAACCTGAAATATCTGACTTATTAATGTAACAGATGAATTAATATAAACTATTTTTGTTCTTGACATTTTACTCATAAAATTAACTATATGATAAAATCACATATTCCTCCTAAAAAATATAATAATTAAACCTAGATTATTTATAATTTAATTACTATAAATAATCTAGGTTTAATTATTGTTTACCATAGTACATTTTCTTTTTTTAATATCTTATAATATATTTTTCTAAAAACATTTTTAATGAACATAATATATTTCGATATATATGTCTTTAAATCAACTTTTTTTTCATTTGAATCACTTAATCTACAATTAAATTGTTTTAACATACAATCATTAAGCCAATGTTTTCCATTTATATCTATTCTATCACGTATATCTACATAATGTTCTTCATCCAATGAAGGTATTGTGCCAAATGTTAAAAATGAATGTCCATTAAAACAATGAGATACCTTACATTTACCAACAGGACAAAAGTTTATCTTTTTATTGGTATGGTTAAAAATATTTTGATACGTTCCTTTTTGACATGAACAACTTATTAAAGAACCCGTTGCTATATTCAGCATACCACTCCATGCTCCTGCATAACAGAATTCTTTTCTATTTTCTCCCCAATGTCGCATTTTAAATTCAAACATAGGTGAATCAAAAGTTTTCCATATATTATAAAATTCATCAAATGAATGTTTTGACATTAGTTTGATTTCATCAGTACCATCATCTCTAGGCACAGAAACATGACAGAAAGCTCCAACTTTTTTTATACATATGTCCTTTATTTCATCAATATAAGGTTCATATGTATCATTTGCCGTTATTTCTACCGAAATACTACACCCATTAGCTCTTGCTAGATTTACATTATCAAAAAAAACATCTATTTTATTAAGACGCTTTAATTCCAAAAAATGAAACGAAAATTTAAAACCTAATCTATCTTTTAAATTTTGTGGAAATTTCATCATTTCTTCAAATCTATCAGTTAAAATTCCATTAGTAACAATCATTACTGAATGTCCATTTTCTAATATCACTTTAACATACTCTATTATTTCTTTAGGGATCAATGTTTCTCCCATTCCACATACATTAAAATGACAGATGCCTCCTAATCTCTCTTTTGTCAATGATTTTTTAACTGTATCATAATCATATTCAAAAATAGGTGGTTTTATATTATCTAATTGATGTTTTCCTACATAGCAGTAACTACATTTTAAATTGCATTGAAAAATAGGTACATGTACATCTATAAAACGTTTAACTTCTAATTCATTCATAGTAACTCCTTATCTTTTATTATATTTTTTAAATCAAGAAAACTATTTTCATTTATAACATTTCCTCTGTAATCACTTGATGCAGTAACCCTTTGAATACAATTTTCTAAATCATTTATCTCATTACAAGTAACAATATATTTACAATCTTTAATCCATTCATAAACACCTACCGTCTTACCAGTTGAATTTGAAAATACAATACAAGGTGTTCCTGTCAAATATGCCATAATCATACAATGTAATCTATCAGTCACAATAAATCGAAATTGCATTATATAATTCATTATATATTCAATATTTTTTTCACGCTCATTAATATCTATTTTTTTATTAATAACTGTATCAAAAACAAAAGTTTTATAAGACTTAGATATTGAATTGAAAATTTTCATTTTACTATTAAAATCTATTGTTCCTTCTATATCTTCCCTTAAACATATTCCGACACCATTTCTATTAATATTTGTACTTAAATGTGGTAAATATAATGCTATATCTGGAACTAATAATACATTATTTATTAACTTTAAATCTTCCAGTATTTTTTTTGATTTGTTTTCACGTACAGTTAGCCAAACATTTTCTTTAGAATATATCTGTTTGATTTTATTAAGGCTCTCAGGATTTCTTATAGATACACTTTGAGGCATTATTACTATAGGATTATTTTTAAAATATGTTATTATTTTTTTTCTTATAATCTCTTGATCTGGCCATAAATCTCCTAAGTTTCCACCACCCTGTAATATTATAATACCATTATCTTTTATATTTTTTTTAACTTTCTTAAAATCATATCTTATTTCATTTTCTTTAATTTGACATATTGTTTTCTTTTCAAACATATCATTTAGAAATTTAAATTCTGCTTCGGCTATAAGTTGATCTCCTAAATTGCCATACTCAGGTACACCTATAAGAAATATATCAGCATTATAATCATTTTGGGTATTATTTTTTTTATAATTTTTACGTTCTTTGTAATCTATAATAACATTATTAAATGCTCTTTTTTGCAAATATTTTTTTAATTTAGTTGGTTTAATAACGTAATTCAAATTACTTTTTGCAAAGAAATATTTTAATTTTCTCTTTTTACTTAATGAATATCCTAATAATGATAATTGCTTCAAATTAAACTTTATGAATTTAACAATATTTTCAAAATTCTTTATAGAATATATTTGCGAACAAACAGTTAAAACCTCTATTAAAATATTCAACTGTGCCCATTTTATATCATTATTTACAATTTTATCTAATTCGTCATATCTAGTCTTATATGCATTTAATAAATCTTTCTGATTTTCTATAGAAGGAGTTTTGACAATTGAACCTTTTCTTTGTACATAAAAATATTTAGGTTGATTAATATGAACTATTTTTTTTGCATTTAAAAAGATTTTATGCATTACATATATATCTTCGTAATTATGATTTGTTGGAAATCTTTCATTGATTATAACATTTCTTCTATATACTTTATCCCATGCATGACTTACAATATATTTGTCTTTGCATAAAATTTCTAAAGCTTTTTGGCTATTAAAAACTTCCATATCAGATAATTCTTTTACATTTTGTATTGCTAAATTTTCACCATTTTCATCAACAAAAAAATCTCCACAAACAGCAATATCAGCTTCATATGAATTTATTGCCTGTATCATTTGTTCATATGTATCTAACATGACATAGTCATCCGAATCAACAAATGTAATTAATTCTCCTTTTGCAATTTGCAATCCTGCATTTCTAGCATCTGATAAACCACCATTTTTTTTATGTATAACTGTTATCCGACTATCTTTTTTTTGCCACTCATCACATAAGTACGATGAGTTATCTGTTGAACCATCATCAACAAGAATAATTTCTAAGTTTTTATATGTCTGATTAATAATACTTTCTAAGCATTTATTAATATATTTCTCAACGTTATATACTGGTATAATAACAGTTAATAATTGTTCTTGCTTATACACTTTCTAACTCCTTTATATTTGTATTTCTATAATTGATGCAACTATACATGCAAGTTAATAACCCTATATTTACAAACGGATTTACATATATACTTTCTATTACAGAATAAATAACACAACATAACACTACTATAATATTTGTATATTCTTTCTTTTCCCACATTCTTTTCACACCATATAAATAAACAAAAAGTGCAATTAAAGAACCTACTATTCCATACTTTAATAATGTACTAATAATGCCACAATCCAATGTAAATATCTTAGAAAGAGCCGAAATATCTGTTCCCAATAATGTAATAGAATATCTACTTGTAAATTTATATGCATGTTGAAATCTACCTGTAATGGCCTGATTGAGCACTATAAGAAATGAATGTTTATAATAATTATAAGTTGCATATATTGTAAAAAGCACAACACTCACGATTGACCCTAACATTACATTGCAAAAGACTCTTGTTTTTAAAAATTTAACAGTCCCATCCTCCATAAAAGATAACAATAATACTATGGATATTACAATAAAACCAGCTCTTGAATTAGATAAATAAAATAAGTATATATTTATTAATTCCAATATAAAATATTTTCTTTTTCTATTTTTTTTACAAAAGCTTGATAAAATAAATGATGTAACAATTCTCAAATAAGTACCTTGTAATGAATTTGGATGAGAAAACCCTAATGTATAACGTGTAATAAATATATTTTCTTCTCTATAAGCTGCCGAAAGAACAAGACCTTTTCCTGTATATAAAGAATATAAAATTATAAATGTAAAACATATACCTGTCGTTATAAAATAAACGTCCAACATCTTGTGTCTATCTATATTTTTCAAGCCCCAACTAAATATAACAATTATCAAAATAAGATCATCACCATTATTTTTTAAATTAATTAACGCATACGTTAAACAAATAATTAAAAATATATATTGTTTCTTTGAATAACTTTGTGAAATCATATTTGGAAGGAAACATAAAATACCAATAATCATAAGCATTGTACTTAGTTCAGGTACTAATTTAATTACAGAAAATGTAATATTATATTTAAATATTATTAACCCTATTCCTAAATATACTATATTTTTACTTATTGTTTTCATTATGTTTTTCCCCTAAAAGCATTAGAATAATTGTTAAAATAAATACTTTTTTTGTTTTTATTAAAATAAATATTATTTTTTTTGACAATTCTTTAAAATTATTAGTATCGAACTTTTTAATATAATCATTATATACAAGTTCTAAAACACGTTGTTTCTTTTTTTTGAATGGTTCATTTATAATTGACCACTCTTTATAACAAAATAATATTTTATTAGCATATATATTATTAACTTTCTCAAAAAAAATACTGCTATAATTATATTTCTTTCCAAATTGAATCATTTCATTATAAAGATTAATCGTAGATGATAATCTATTTTTAGAATAATATTCAAGTTTAAAAAATGATAATTTATCAAAAATAATATAATTGTATAAAACTTCTTTTATACCACATATAGAAATATCAGACTGACCTAAATATTCTAAATTAAATAATAAATCCTCACCTATCTGGTAATTGTTGTCGAACATCTTTCTTATTTTTGATTTACGATACAATTTATTTGTAGGAGAGTTTAAAAGTAAGTTTTCATATAGTTTTATTAATTCCTTTTCAAAACAATAAACACTTATTCCCGAAAATTCTTTTATACTACATTCCTGCAGAACACATCCACTTTCATTTATTCTTCGTATACCACATATACATATATCAGATTTGTTTCTTATAATTGCATTAAACAAGCATTCACAATAATTTTCCTCTATATAGTCATCTGCATCAATAAAACATATAAATTCTCCAGAGCTATTTTTTATTCCAAAATTTCTTGCTGCCGATGCTCCTTTTATTTCACAAAATAAATATTTAATATTTTTATTTTTTAGTACATACTCATGACATATATTAGCTGTACTATCTGTTGAATTATTATCAACTATAAGTATTTCAATATTCTTATATGTCTGATTCAACAAACTTTTCAAACATTTTTCAATATATTTTTCTGAATTATAAACAGGTACAATAATAGATATTTTATCTTTCATATTTTTTTCAATAACGATTTAATATAATTTGAGTTTTAAATTTAAAATGTTCTTTATAACTAATATTTTTAGGTTTTTTACTAAATAAAATCGTTAATTTGTCCTTCCAATTATATTCATATCTTTCTATATGTACTAAGTACTTTCTTTTTTCATTTTCAATCCATTTACTTTTTAACATTAATCTAACAGTATTACTTCTTTTATTATTTTTTTTACATACATTTCTGAAATTTTTAATTGTTTTTTTCTTACTTCCTAATACTTGAGAAGCATGCATACGGTAAATTACGTAAATATTTTGATCCGCATATATTTTTCCTCCACATGCTAAACACATAGCATGTACCCAACTATCATGCATATCTACTATTCCCATTGGAATTTCTTTTAAAATCTGAAGGAGTCTATTATTAAATACCATTGAACAGCCATTTGTTGTTGCGAATGTTTCTATAACAGCCTTAAAATCATATGCTCTTTTTAAATTGCAAAAAAAATATTCTTCTTTATTATTCTCATATTTTTTTAAAGCTGCGCTGTACCACAATTGAGGAATTGTTTTATCTCCACATCTCATTTTCTTTACAGCTGCTTCTATTTTACCTTTTACCCATATATCATCTTGATCTGCAAATGCATAAAAAGAATAAGTCTCGTCAGCCAAATTAATAAGTTCTCTAAAACTTAAAGCTGGACCTAAATTTTTACCTTTTATTAATTTTATACAATCATAATCATTTATGTATTTATTTATAATTTTAATTGTATTATCACTTGAACCATCATCTCGAATAATAATAGAAACCGATATTTCTTCAGTTGTTTGATTTAAAATAGTATTTAATTGTTCTTCTAAATATTTTTCACCATTATATGTTGATAGTAATATAAGAACTTTTTCACTCATTTCCACTCTTACCTTTTCAAAGTTTTATTAAATTGTTAGGATATATTAAAAAATCTAATATTTTAGTTTTATTCATAATTTTTGCAACTATTATTGGACCAAAAATACTAACAATTAATCCCAATAATATATGCACACATGAATTTGTTATCTTTAAATGCATTAAAATAACTCTTATTGTTGCAGCAAATAATGTATGCATTAAAAAAATAGGCATAGTATATTCAGATAAAAATTTCATGCCTTTTTTTAATTTGCCATTATAATTAGCAAATAATATAATCGTTGAAAAACATGCTAAAATACCAAGTAGAAAAGATATAATTAAATTACTGATATTCAATTTATATATAATTATACTTAATAAAATAAATAAGGCACCACAAATTTTACCAATTATAGTCTTACCTTCTGGCTTAAATTGAACCATACTTATATACATTCCTAAAATAAACCAAATCTCACTTGTTAATACTATTGATAATGCATAATAAACATTTATATATGAAGGTACAAAATGTACAACTAATGCTATAACCATCCATATATTTAATATTTTTAATTGATTAAAAGTTGGTGTGATAAAAAAAATAAAAAAAAGTGCATATAAATACCAATAAGGTGCTGTAGGATGAAATACTAATGTATCTATCAATCCTCCAACTTGATTATTAACATCATTTGAAAACAATGTTTTAAATAACCAAGTAATAAATGAAAAAGCCATATATGGTACTCCTAATGCAAATGCTTTCTTTTTAATATTTTTAATCCAGCTATTTAAATCATTTATTTTAGAATATTCTTGATAAAGATATCCACTACAAATCAAAAATAAAGGGACATGGAAATAATAAATTGTAGTATTAAACCATTCATATATATGACTAGCAGATATAATATTAGTCCTAGTCATACTCTGAAAAAAATGTCCCAGCACAACTAATATACATGCAAAAACCTTAACATTATCTATCCATATCTCCCTTTTTTTTGATATTATCGGTGTATTCATTTTTGTATCTCCATCTGTTGTGCAATATCGGCATCAACGATTTCTTCACCGCTCTTATATTTAAGTGACTCTTTACTCGCTTCACTCAAACCATTATTTACTGTGCAATTCATATCACACGTACTACACTTATCCAATTCTTCTTTAGTAACTTTTCCATCTCTATAATCCTGGCAGATTTTTAACTCATACATACTATAAGGATGTTTGGTAAATAATGCTTTAATCTTATGAGTCATTACCCATATTGCTGGTTTCCAAATATACTTATGCATAGCTGGCGAAACTGAACCAATCATCCAACAGTCACGATCACAGCATCTAACTTTGGCACGAACTTTATCAGCCTCTTTACTATTCCATAATTCATCCCAAGTCTGATTATTTAAATTCCCCATTACTTCCTTATCTTTAGTTCCATTACATGGCATAACATCACCATATGGGTCAATGAAAAATGTATCGAAACTCATATCACATGGTAATAATCTCTTCTGACCATAAATATAATTTATTAATCCATGATTAAAATAAGCACGAAACCATTTTTTAGGACTATTGCTATGTAGTAGATCATTTATAAGATTTTCAAAATTTTTTGCTACCATAGGTCGATCATTTATAATATTTTTAGCCTCCACAAAATAAAAACTATTATGTAAAGATGCTGTAGCAAATTCCATTCCCATTTCATTTGAAATTTTATATAGTGGAACAAGATCAGATGCATTTTTATCTTGAACAGTCATACCAAAACCTACATCTTTCATTCCCATCTCACATAATTTTTTTAATGTGCTATAACCACGCTGATATCCATTTTGTAATCCACGAATTTCATTATTAGTTTGTTCAAGTCCTTCAATAGATATACGAATACCAATCTGAGGAAATTCTTTACACAAATCTACAATACGATCTGTGAAGAAACCATTTGTTGAAATAACTATTCTATCAGATTTTTTATATAACTCACGTACTATATCCTTTAAATCTGTACGTATAAAAGGTTCTCCACCAGTAATATTTGTAAAATACATTTTAGGTAGTTTTTTAATTGTTTCTATACTTATTTCTTCCTCAGGATTAGAAGGTGCCTTATATCTATTACACATTGAACAACGTGCATTACAACGATAAGTTACTATAACTGTTCCATTTAATTTTTTCTCTTCAGACATAATTAACTCTCCTATTTTTTAAAATTATTTTTACTTTATTTAAGATGCAATTAGCACATTTAGCAAATATAATCGAACCACCTATTACGGCAATTGATATGAATACATATGATATTAGATCATTTTTAAACAAATGAATAAAACTCATTTTTTCAAATATACGATAAATTATCATATGGCATAAATAAATTTCAAAACAAATTTCTCCTACAAAATGTGCAACAGGATTTACTAAAATTCCTTTATGATTACATCCAAGTGTGTAAGTTAACGACATAACACAAAATATTAATATAGTAATTGTAGAGCTACCTAATATAAAATATCCAACCAAAGAAATAAACAACACTATTATCACAATCATTCTGTTTTTTTCTACTAATAATTTAATTTCTTTTTTATATAAATATATTAAACCTCCCATTACAAAATAAATAGCGCAATATAAAATATTTGTTCTTGAACTGAAATTAACTACCGATTTATCTGCAATATGAGCCTCATCAAAAAAATATATATTACATACAAAGTTATAAAATAATGCACAAATCAAAGATAACCAGGCTCTTTTTTTATTATCAAGTAAAAATACAAAAAAAGGAAATAGTAAATAAAATACAAATATAACTGCTAATGTCCAACTTACACCTATAATAGAAATATTCATATTGGGCAAAAGACCTTGACACAATGTTAAATTAGCAACAACTTCATACAATGCATTTTTACTTGGAGATATTAAAAAGTCCAATATACATAACATTGCAAAATATGGCCATATTTTATTGTATCTTTTTTTATAAAACTCATTTATATCTATTTGTTTATCTTTAAATTTTTGATAATAACCACAACACATCCCGAAGCCACTTACCATCATAAAAAGAAAAACCAGATTAGTAAATGATGGAATCAGATTTTTAAACACAAATCCTGTCAAGTTGAAATTACCATTTGATAATACATGCATTAATACAATTCCTAATATTGCATAAGCTTTTAAACCATCAATTCCTTCATATCGCTCTTTCATTCTATAAGCATTCCTCCAAGTATATTTGCATATTTTTGCTCTGAGCACTCATCTTCCAGATATTTTTTTAGTTTCTCTGCACAAGCATCTGCTTCATTTTTATGTTGTAAATAATATATAATCTTATTTTTCCAATCGTCTATATTATTTTCACATAAAGCACCTCTACCTTTTGAAAAATACTCCTGCATAGTTACGGTGTTAGAGGTTATAGTCATTTTTTTATTAGCTGCAGCTTGATAAAAAGCGATTAATCCTGCTGGTGCTTCTGTATCCAATGGCATTACTACTAATTGTGATTGGCACATAAATTCAAGGAATTCTATTTCAGAAACATCATACTTCACAACAATATTATTTGTGAATTTTTCTTTATATTTCTCGACATTATCTCTAGTCATGACACAGTTAAATGTAACATCCGGCATTGCCTGTGCCAGCTTAATTAAAAGTTTCCAATTCCGTCCATTTCTTCCTCCACAAAAAACTGTATTTGAATTAACACTACCTTTATAATTAATGCAATATATTCCGTGATATATATCATGAAGTAATATATATCTTTTTTTAATTCCAAGAATTTCGTTTACATATTCTCCATATCTTATTGAAGTTACTGTTGCTTGAACATTATTTGAACTCAATACCTGTTTATATAACGCCTTTGCCAATTTATTTTTTATTGTTTTTTTATCTTTAAGTAATATATTTATTGCTATAATATTTCTTCTTTTTAACTTTATTTTACATATCCACCAGCAAATAATTGCCATAAAATCATACCAACATATTATTGTATCTTTATCATCGGTTTGCTTAATACAATTTTTGCAAGCAATTATCATCGATTTTATTGAATTGCATTTACTCAACGGATAGACTTGTTTAATTTTTGCTGTTTCATAATTATTTAAAAATGTCATATTCTTTTTATCTGATGGATTATCAAACAGCATGTAATACATTATTTTCCCCTCCATACTAACAATAAATTTTTATAAGTTTTTGATAATATTTATCAATCGAATCAAATTCTATATTTCTACAATTTTCACTATACTGTTTGCATAAATCTTTATCATTCCATAAATTTTGTATTTTCAACTTAAGACTATTGCTATTTCCACTTTCAAACAGCTCTCCTGTTTTTCCAGCTTGAATAAGTTCAGGAATACCTCCAATATCTGCACCAATCACAGGTGTTCCATACATCTGCGATTCCATTACAGAAAAAGGACAATTTTCATACCATTCTGATGGATATATTGAAAAACGTGCTTCACGAATAAGTTTTTCAAGCTCCTTGCTTTTCTTAAATCCAACATTCTTAATATTAGGTACATCATTTATCACATTTTCTAGTGGACCTGTTCCTGCAAATATAAATTGAATATCTGGAAGCTGCTGACAGACTTTAATTAATGTTCCAATTCCTTTTTCTTTTGAAAAACGTCCAAAATATAATACATAATTTTTCTTTTCATTATCCTGCCACTCAACTTTATCTATAAAATTGTGAATTGCTATGGTTTTATTTGCAAATAATGGATTAGTATCCAGTTTTGTTTTCATAAATTCAGAACAACATATCATTTTATCAATGTATCTATATGTACCTTTTAATTTCCAGAATTCAGCTTCCATCATTCCTATTACGCTTTTGGCAGTTGAATTATGAATACATTTACCATTAACACAATTTATATAATGTCCACCAAGACATTTTTCGCAATTTTTATGAGTGTTGGGATTATTAAGCATATGATTAGGACAGACAAGCTGATAATCGTGTGCTGTAAATATAATTTTGCAGTTCTTTTTTGTTTCTTTACGCCACTTTACTACCTCAAGAATAATAGACGGTGTAAGCTGATAATTAAAATTATTTAAATGGCAGGCATCTGGTTGAAAATCATCAAGTACCTTACGAATCTTTACGCGTGCTTCTTTGCTGTATATAGTTTTAAGTGGATATGTAAGTTTTGATATTTTCGAACCTCCATGAAAATCCATATCACTTGTATATTCATCAACTCTATTTCCAACACAGCGCCCCTTATGCTCCATACCAAAGTACTGAACTTCATGTCCCATTTGTTCCAGGTACTCACCAAGTTTAAATATGTAAGTTTCACTTCCACCATTTGGATATAAAAACTTATTTATCATTAATACTTTCATTTATTATTTACTCCTATACAAGTCCTCTGTAAGTTTTACTACGTCATCCCAGTTATATTTTTCACATATAAAATTAGCAGCCTGTTTCTTTAATCCCTCAACTTGCTTTACATCATTACATGCATTTTGTAATTTATTTTGAAGTTCTTCTACATCTGCTTTTTTAAATATTAAAGCCTTATCTTCCACAACCTCTGAACACTCATCAATATCCGACACAAGGCAACAGTTACCATAGCTCATAGCCTCCAGCAGACTCAAAGGCATACCTTCAAGGTCGGAAGGTAATGTATATACATACGCATTACTATATAATTCCTCTAATATTTTCCCCTGAACAAATCCTGTAAATATTATTCGGTCATCACCTTTAGCAAGCTCTTTTAATTTATTTGCATATTCATCTGTGTCACTTGCACCACCTGCAATAACAAGTTTTTTATCTGTTTTAACTTTCTTAAATGCCTCTATCAGATAATGAATTCCCTTTTCCGGTACAAGTCTGCCAAGGAATAAAACATAAGAATCTTTGGTTAATCCATATTTTTCAGTTATAATATCTGCATTACATATCTCCGGACGATTAACACCATTTGGTATAAATCTGGTTTCTCTTCCATATGTATTTTTAAAATAATCCTGTACACCTTTACTTAATACAATTATTTCATCAGCATATTTAACTGCGTTTTTTTCTCCCTGTTTTATGAACTTTGACCCAAAACCTGATTTCCATTTTTCTCTCTGCCAGTCTATTCCGTGAATCGTAACAATTACTCTTTTTCCAAACATTTTGGGCAGCCACGTAAAAAACGCCGGACCTTCAGCGTGGATATGAACGATATCATATTTTCCAAAAGCACAGCATAAGGCAGCAAAAAAAGAAGAACTAACCGCAGCTAGTCCTTTTTTTTCAATCGTTGGAACATATTTCTGACATATTCCAGCATATTCTGTTTTTTCTTTACTATCATGTTCCGAACCACTTACATGATGCCCCGACCTGTTATAACAAGTGACTGAATATCCATCCATTGCCATTCTTGTACAAAGCTCTTTTACTACTATTTCAACTCCACCTTCTCTTGTAAGTCTTTTCTGTCCGAACATTGAAACTGAATATTTATTTTCCATAATTCCTCTATGTTTTATTTGCCATATATAATTTATGGTATTTTTATTTTTTATACTTTTCTATAATCTCAAGCCCTATCTTTATATCAACATCCTGTTCAAACATCTGTGCATTTAAAACTGCCACTCTCTTATGTCTGTCTATTTTCTTGATTAACCCTTCCATTCCCGACAATGGACCTTCCTTAACTATTACTTTGTCACCCTCAATTACTCCTACTGAAAGTGGAATTTCATAATTATCATTAACCATTGCTTTAAACATGGCTTCCTTACCTGCTTCAATCGGTGTGAATTCATTCTTATCCCTGCCAAGCATTTTGGTTAATTCTGGTACATTTTTAAGATGTTCATATATCTGCTGCGGATTGTCAGAATCAATAAATATATATCCCGGAAACATAATTTCTTTTTCTTTATGCCATGTGCCATAGTATCTTTTGGCTTTATCAAATCTGATTACAAATATGTCATTATATTGTTTTCTATCTATAATTCTTTTGCACATATCCCTTACAGTTTCTTCTCTTCCTGTCATAACCTGAACTGCATGCCACATATTTTTCCTCCATCTCTTTCAGCCTTTCTACTGATATAAGCATTTAAAATGCAAGCTTAGCATCTTACAGCAGGGTAGGCTCCGCCACTCCACAACAAAAAGTTATATTATCTGCTCTTTGTTCCGGATTTACTGATACTATGTCCACCCATCCTTATACCGTGTCAAAGCAACGTGTATTCAGATAAAGTTTCATAATTATTATGTTTCTCGTTTTATATCTTCTAGTTATTTTTTGTTATCACACAATCTTATCTCTATATGTTTATCTAGTGCCGAAGCATACTTTTCAAGCACCATAAGTGTCGGAATGCGTGTTCCAGTCTCAAACCTTGCAAGATTATAAGGAAGTATGCCCGTGATATCTGCCACATCCTTTTGTGTAAGATTCTGACGTTCTCTCTCATCCACCAACTCAGCTATAATTTCCGTGGATAACCCACGCAGATTTTCCTGAATAGCTTCCTGAAACTCTTCAAGCCTTTTCTTTCTATAATCGCGTTCGATTATGTAATCTTCTCTGTTGATCTGCATAATACCTCACCTGCAATCTTTTTTGATTCTGCCTGACTGCATGCAGCTTATTGAGTGCTGTTTAGCTTATTGTCGATACAACGTAATAAATATTATGTTGTATAATTGTTCTACTTATATGGAATTACCGCCTGAAATGGCGTAAGATTAAATGTATTTTTATAATTAAAATGCTTTGTTTATATAAAAGAACTCATATAATATACAAAATTCAGTCTGTAATAATGTGAAACTAATATCTTACTAATGTCGAAACATTGTATTTTTACGTAAAATATGTATTATTTACTTGCTATATCATTAATGATGTGCTATCATCTGTGAAGATTCTGTGATAATACAACATAATATTTATTATGTTATCTACCCATATCTATTATCATATTCATCCTATCCAGCTGTCTTTTATGTTCCCTTCCAGTTGATTTTATATATATTCTTGTTGTATCTATGTTGCTGTGTCCAAGTACATCTGCAAGCTTTGCGATATCATTTTTTATTTTATAAAATATTCTGGCGAAAAGGTGTCTCATGTTATGCGGATATACTTTTTCTTCCCTGACTCCTGCATCATGACAGAGGTTTTTCATCATTCTCCATACATTACTCCGGTTTACAGGATTGCCGCAGGCTGTTATGAATATGCAGCCATGTAATATATTCATGTCTTTTGCATATTTTTGCAGTACTTTTAGCAGCTCACCAGGATACAATATACGTCTTACTTTTCCTTTATTATGAATATCTGTCATTCCATATTTCAGTGATTCAGCTGTTATATATTTAAGCTCGCTTATTCGTATCCCTGTACTTCCAAGTGTTTCTATAATAAGTGCAAGCCGTATATCACCTTTCTTGTAAGCTGTTTTTACAAGTTTTTCATATTCCTGCATTGTTAACTCTTTATTTTCTGGTATGAAGGTTTCGTGCTGTACTTTTATCATTTTCACTCTTATATCTGTCCATCCCATCACATCGCAGAAGTTATTGGCTGCTGCCAGATATGAATTAATGCTTGATATTTTATAGTTACCACATTTTTCAAGGTATTCTTTGTATTTTAATAGCAGCTCCTTGCTTATGCTTCTGCCATTGGCATATATCATAAGTTTTTTTACATCTCTTATATATTTCTTTATTGTCTGTGTTTCTTTTTCTGCCATTATAAGCATTTTCTCATAGTATTCTATTGCCTTCTTTGTTATTATCCTGTTATCGTATCTGCAGCTGTTTGTTTCGCTGTTACTATTTTGGCTTATTTTTTTTAATGTTACTGACATATCCTGCTGACTCCATTCTACTACTTATTCTGAATAATATAATTCTTGCTGATATTACTTATTGTGCCGGTATATTACCCTTTTAAACATTATTATGTATATGTGGCTTACTAAAGCCTTGAATACATCAATATTTAATTATAAAGTAGTTGAATATTTTATGATATATTATCTCAGATATATCATATGTGATAAAAAGTCAATGTATTTTATTTATATTTTTTATTAATTATATATTGACATCATTGCATCAATGTTTTATATTATTAATATACTTAATTAAGTCATGAATATACAGGTTGTTATTATATGATGTATTTTCAACCTTCTTATGTTCTATATACGCATTTATAGCTGGATCCAGTATCTTATTATCCCCGTGCATAACCAGACAGAATATACTATGTTCAATCGTTGCAGATATTTACGCAGCTATATTACGGCTGCCATATTGTGCTCTCTTTTGCTTGTTATATAAGTTGACAGATGTTACAATATGTTTATAAGTATATTATATATTGATTTCATAGCAGTTCTGTTTGTTGTTTTCACATTAACACTCATTTATTTACTATATTTACTAAAGGAGACTCTGCTTATGAGATCTAACGATAATATCTATATCCAGCATAAAACTAAGAATGATGATAACTCATCTACTACTACCAAAAGATACAGTGACAATGTATTCTTGCTGTTATCGAAGCTGTAGATGAATGTATTAAAGATGATGTACTATCTGATTTCTTCATAAAACACAGGGACGAAGTGATTGACGTGAGTATTTTTGAATATGATGAAGAGGGTGTTATGGATGTTATGCGTGAGGAAGGACGTGCTGATGCTACCTTAAAAGATATCAGAAACATCATGACTAAGCTTAACAAGTCTGCTGACGAAGCGATGGATATATTAGATGTCCCAATCAAGGAAAGAGAAACCTTAAAAACACAGTTATAGTCTATAATCTGGTTATTTGGATATCTTGATTTAATACCAGAATGAATGGAATGAATACCATACGTTCTATTCATTCCGGTACTATTAATTATTATTTGTACTCAATCTTTTTTTGATTTCTATTGATTTTCTTTATTAATTCTCTTATTAATTCCCTTTATCATCCCCTCATTGTACCATTTTATAATTTATGCTATACTATAAAAGTTATTGTCATATTTTTACATTATTTACATACAGGAGGATTTATGAGTCAGGAAACAAACTCTGCCCCTAGGGTAGAAAATAAAATGGGTACTATGCCCATAGCTAAATTATTATTTAACATGTCTCTGCCAATGATGATTTCTATGCTTGTTCAGGCACTTTATAACATTGTTGACAGTATATTTGTTGCCAAGTTATCAGAGAATGCACTTACTGCAGTTTCTCTGGCATTCCCGCTGCAGACTCTTCTTATAGCTGTTGCTACCGGAACCGGCGTTGGTATGAATGCCTTACTATCCAAGTCGCTTGGTGAACACAACTATAAGAAAGCAAATAAGATTGCATCAAATGCAGCATTTTTATATGTATGCAGCTATATCGTCTTTTTAATACTTGGTTTCACTATCGTTAAGCCTTTCTATAAAAGTCAGATGGGAAACGCTGATATGCAGATTATGGAATACGGAATAGATTACCTGAGTACAGTTATGATATTCTCTTTCGGACTCCTTGCACAGATTTTCTTTGAACGTCTGTTAACATCAACCGGACGAACCATATTCAGCATGACATCACAGCTGTGTGGTGCTGTTACAAACATTATCCTCGACCCTGTTATGATATTCGGCCTTTTAGGCTGTCCAAGGATGGGTGTTACCGGTGCTGCTGTTGCCACTGTTATCGGTCAGTGTGTTGCAGCCATAGTTGCCGGAACATGTAACCATAAGTTTAACCATGAAATCAAGCTTGATTTCCACAGATTCAGACCAGATGCACGTATTATAGGCACGATATATGCCATAGGTGTTCCATCTATTATTATGCAGTCTATCGGTTCTGTCATGACTTACTGTATGAACAGAATCCTTATAGGTTTCTCTTCTACAGCTACAGCTGTATTTGGTGTATACTTCAAGCTTCAGAGCTTCTTCTTTATGCCTCTGTTTGGACTTAACAATGGTATAACACCTATTATTGCTTACAACTATGGAGCACAGAACAGAAAACGTATGCTTAAGACTATCAAGCTAAGCCTTATAACTGCATTTTTCCTTACATTTATAGGTTTCTTATGCTTTGAAGGAATCCCTCAGATTCTTCTTGGTATGTTCAACGCATCAGACGATATGTTAAGAATCGGTGTACCAGCATTACGTATAATTGGCATACATTACCTTATTGCCTGGTTCTGTATTGTATGCGGAACTGTATTCCAGGCACTAGGAAAAGCTGTATTCAGCATGCTTGTATCCATTATGCGTCAGCTTGTGGTACTCATCCCAGCAGCCTTCATACTTTCCAAGCTTGGAGGACTACATGCTGTATGGTGGGCATTTCCTATCGCAGAGCTTATATCACTCACTGTTTCGCTTATATTCTTTATAAGGATTAATAAAACGATTATATCTAAGATACCAGATGGCAGTGATATATTGTAATGCTGAGAATTTCATGAATTTCGTACATCTCATAGTAATACTGCTATAACTTAAACATAATATTTCTAATATAAAAAAGCTTTTTCTGACTGTAGGAAAGAGCTTTTTTACTTTTGTATTTATATCTTGTGTCTATATCTGACATTATCATTTCATATGTATTCCCCTCGTGTCTAAATACCAGTTTAATATCAACTGGTATTATTATTTTTCTTTATATTGAGTATTTTAATACATCCAGATAAGTTCTATTATATCCACAAGTTACTGATTACTTAGTGTAATCAACCGGTCATGACATACTTGACATGATTGAACTGACAATGAAATATCAATATTTAAAAATAAGGAAAAGAGGTTATTTATTATGACAACTACTTCACAATACGAATTAAACAAAGGACTCGCCCAGATGTTAAAGGGCGGTGTTATCATGGATGTAACTACTCCTGAACAGGCTAAGATAGCTGAGGCAGCTGGTGCTTGTGCTGTTATGGCACTTGAAAGAATCCCAGCTGATATAAGAGCTGCTGGCGGTGTATCACGTATGAGTGATCCTAAGATGATAAAAGGTATACAGGATGCAGTAAGTATCCCGGTTATGGCAAAATGCCGTATTGGTCACTTCGTAGAAGCACAGATTCTTCAGGCTATAGAGATTGATTATATAGATGAATCTGAGGTTCTCTCTCCTGCTGATGACATATATCATATCGATAAAACTCAGTTTAATGTTCCTTTTGTATGTGGAGCAAGAGATTTAGGTGAAGCTTTACGAAGAATCAATGAAGGTGCATCTATGATAAGAACTAAAGGTGAACCAGGTACTGGTGATGTGGTCCAGGCTGTGCGCCACATGAGAAAAATGAATTCAGAGATACGCAAGATAACATCTATGCAAAAGGATGAACTTTTTGAAGAAGCAAAGCAGCTACAGGTACCTTACGACCTTGTTCTTTATGTTCATGATAATGGTAAGCTTCCTGTTGTTAACTTCGCCGCCGGCGGTGTTGCTACTCCTGCTGATGCTGCCCTTATGATGCAGCTTGGAGCCGAAGGTGTATTCGTAGGTTCTGGTATCTTTAAGTCGGGCAATCCTGCAAAGCGTGCTTCTGCTATCGTCCAGGCTGTTACTAACTATCAGGATGCTGCTCTTATAGCCAGATTATCAGAAGATCTTGGAGAAGCTATGGTTGGTATCAATCCAAGCGAAATACAGATTATTATGGAAGAGCGTGGACGCTAGAAATGAGGTTTTGATTATTATGATTATAGGCATACTTGCTGTACAGGGTGCTTTCATAGAGCATGCTCATATGATTGAAAGTCTTGGACATACAGCTAAACAGCTTCGTCAAAGGGATGATTTAGAGGGGATAGATGGTCTTATACTTCCTGGTGGTGAAAGTACAGTTCAAGGACAGCTTCTTAACAAGCTGGATATGATGGATGATATCCGTTGTATGATTAACAACGGACTTCCTACTCTTGCAACTTGTGCAGGTCTTATACTTCTTGCTAGACATATAGCTGATGATGACACTGTCCACATAGGAACTCTTCCTGTCACTGTAAAACGTAATGCATACGGAAGACAACTTTCAAGCTTTGTGACTAATGCTGATATTAAACATATTGGGAATTATCCTATGACATTTATAAGAGCACCATATATAGATAGTGTTTCGGATGGTGTTGAAGTGCTTGCAGCTGTTGATGACAAAATCGTAGCGGCCAGATATAAAAAACAGATTGGGCTTGCATTTCATCCTGAGTTAACAGATGACACAAGAATACATGAATATTTCTTATCAATGGTGCAGAATGCACAGAATTTATCATTAAAAATTGTGAGTTGATTTTTTATAACTTAATTTAAAAGCCGTGAATTTAAAAAGTACCAGTAGAATGAGGATATCATATAAAACAATATCCTTTCTACTGGTACATTTTTTATCTCACTTTATCATAGTGTGTCCACATTCTGATAACTTTAATGGTTCCCTCATATTCAGTTTCATTAATTACAACTGGCTGATTGTATACCTGATATACTAATCTATGCTGAATATTTATTCTTCGCGAATATACTCCTTGTAAATTTCCAACAAGTTCTTCATATGGAGGCGGATTCTGAAATGGATTTTCTTTAATAATATGAATTAACTTTTTTGCTTTTTCATCAAGGTGTACACTTTTTAAATTTTTTATATCTTTTTCTGCTAATCTGGTATAAACAATTTTGTACATAATTTTACCACTCTATATTTTCCTCTGGGATGCAATCTTCTATAGGTGTATTCATCCCCTCCTGTATTGATTCAACCATACCAGGAATAGAATTAAGGTAAACTGTTTCCTGAATTGCATTCCAATCGCTTTCTGAAATAAGAACAGCATTACCTTTTTTACTTACAATTAAAGTAGGTTCACTATAAAGATTAACATCTTCAACCAAGTTATAGAGTTCCTTTCTTGCACTTGTTATATTAATTACTGACATAATAAAATCTCCTTACATCTTGTCTGTTTTAATTATATATATATATGTTATAAATATTTTTCATTTAAAAATCTTTTATTTAAGTATCTATCGCTCATTCTATTTTATCTATCATTTTATGTCTTATATGAATGATATTTATTATTTACATATTATTTGAATGACGAAATTTTTTATGTCATGATTATTATAACGTACGTTTTTGCGTACGTCAAGTACAAATCAAAAATTATTACATTTATATCAATATTAAGTCAATTATTAAAGAAAAATGACTCTCACACTCTCACCTTAACTCCCTTAGTATCCCTGTGTGCCATCTTCATCTTTGCAAAGTCTATATTCTTTCCCTTGTATTCCATGGTGAATTCTGTTCCATCATCCATAAGGAATATTTCTTCTATATAATCATCCTTGCCAAGCTTGATACCTCTGACACCAACAGCACTCTTTTTCTTAACTGGTATCTCTGAGAGTGGGAACTTTAAGAAATATCCATTAGCTGTCTGTACAACAACGTTCTTGCTGCTGACAATATCTTCAACTTCACTTGTAGTACCATCCAGATTGAACTTAGAGTATGTCTGTACCTCTATATCTGCTTTCTCTATGCTTATTATCCTGTCATCATCCTGCAGCTTGGTTGCGGCTACTGTTCTTTTCGCCACATCGAATTCTTTAGAATCTACTATCTTCATCATGCCCTGGCTTGTAACGAAAAGAAGCTTCTGATCCTTAATAGTATCATATGCACACAGATAGATGATCAGTTCCCCGCTGCTGTCATAGTTTCCAAGATTATCTATAGGTGTTCCCTTATCCCTGAACTTTGTAGAGTATGGTATATCCTTTACTTTAACCTGATGGAGCTGTCCGTTGTCTGTAAATATGCATATCTTATCTGTATTCATACATGTGAATACATACTTGAAATCGTTGTATATAGCTTCCTTGTTACGCTCATAGGCAGCATTATCTATAGTCTTGGCATAACCGAATCTATCCATGATGAATACTACTTCCTGTGCTGGAATTTCTTTTTCTACAAACACAGCAGCTTTTGCATCTGTTATAACTGTTTTTCTTGCAACTCCATATTCCTTCTTTATCCTTGCAAGATCATCTTTTATAACCTTAGCCATAGCTTTTTTACTGCCTAGTATCTTCTCATACTTTTCTATCTTTGCAAGACACTCATCATATTCTTTCTGAAGTGCAAGTATCTCAAGACCTATAAGCTTGTACAGACGCATTTCAAGTATAGCTGATGCCTGTTTTTCTGTGAAATCAAGCTTTGAAGCCTGTTTTTTTGATGCTTCTGACTTAAACTTTATGCCTTCTACATTACCATTTATAAGGCAGTCCTTTGCCATCTTAAGGTTAGAGCTTCCACGAAGTATCTCTATGATAAGGTCGATTATGTCACATGCCCTTATAAGACCTTCCTTTATCTCTTTATTAGCAAGCTCTTTGTTAAGAAGTGTTGTGTATTTTCTTGTGTTTATTTCATACTGGAAATCAATGTGATGCTTTATTATCTGGCGAAGTCCAAGTGTTTCTGGTCTTCCATCCACTATAGCAAGCATATTTACTCCAAATGTGTCTTCAAGCTTTGTTTTCTTATAAAGAAGGTTCTTAAGATTCTCTACATCTGCATTTTTCTTTAACTCAAGTACTATTCTTATTCCCTCTTTTGATGACTCATTTGATACATCTACTATATCTGTAGTTTTCTTAGTTTCAACAAGTTCTACTATATCAGATATGAACTTGCCGATATTAGCACCTATCATAGTATAAGGAATCTCTGTTATAACAAGCCTGTCCTTCTCGCCCTTCTTAGAAGCTGCTTCAAAAACAACCTTTCCTCTTAGCTTTATCTTGCCAGTTCCTGTCTCGTATATACCAGGAAGCTCTGACTTGTTGATGACCAGTCCACCTGTTGGAAAGTCCGGACCTGGCATGTACTCCATAAGCTCATCTGTAGTTATATCCTCATTATCCATATATGCACATACTGCATCTACTACCTCACTTAGATTGTGTGTAGGGATATTTGTTGTCATACCTACTGCTATTCCATCAGCACCATTTACTAAAAGATTGGGAACTCTTACAGGAAGCACTGCTGGCTCTTTTTCTGTCTCATCGAAGTTAGGTACGAAGTCAACCACATTCTTATCAAGATCTGATAAATACACATCCTGGGTGAACTTCTTTAGCTTGGCCTCTGTATATCGCATAGCAGCAGCTCCATCACCTTCTATAGAACCAAAGTTGCCATGTCCGTCAACAAGTGCCATGCCTTTCTTGAAATCCTGTGAAAGTACAACAAGTGTCTCATAGATTGAGCTGTCACCATGTGGATGATACTTACCCATTGCATCACCTACAATACGTGCAGACTTTCTATGAGGCTTATCATAGTTTAACCCAAGCTGATCCATAGCATACAGTACTCTTCTTTGTACCGGCTTAAGTCCATCTCTTACATCAGGAAGCGCTCTTGCTGTGATAACGCTCATGGAGTAATCTATATAGGACTTCTGCATCAGCTCGGAATATTCTGTTTTTATAATATTCTCTGCCATTATTATCTCCGTATGATTTTTATTATCAAAGTCGAGGGCTTTTGACCCCGACATCTAATATATTTAATTTTTTGTCAGGTTATGCCTGCGAATCCGATTGTACAGATAGAAAAGCCTTTACGCATCTATCTGCGCTTCATTTGCATGTGCATGTATGAATGCCCTTCTTGGTGGGACATCGCTTCCCATAAGCATAGACGTAACCTCTGTCGCCATTCTGGCATCTTCTATCTCAACCTGCTTTAGTATTCTTGTTTCCGGGTTAAGTGTTGTTTCCCATAACTGTTCAGGATCCATCTCACCTAGTCCTTTGTATCTTTGCAGTGTAAATGTTCCACTTGCATGAAGCTCCTTGTATCTTTCTAATGCTTTATCATCATAAAGATACTGAACAAGCTTACTCTTATCTGTTTTTGAAGCTTTCAGTGCAGAGCCTGCTGCTGTCTTTTTTACAGCCTTGTCTTCCTTAGGTGCCTTCTTAAGCTCTGCTCTGTATAGAGGTGGTGTAGCTATATACACATGTCCCTGGTTGATAAGCTCAGGCATGAATCTGTAGAAAAATGTAAGAAGCAATGTATCAATATGTGCTCCATCCACATCAGCATCAGTCATGATAATAATCTTATTATATCTTAACCTGCTTATATCAAAATCATTGCCATAGCCTTCAAGGAAACCACACCCAAAAGAGTTTATCATCGTCTTTATCTCTGCATTGGCAAGCACCTTATCTATGGATGCTTTCTCAACGTTTAGTATCTTACCTCTGATAGGAAGTATAGCCTGTGTACGTCTGTTACGTGCTGTCTTTGCAGAACCTCCGGCAGAATCTCCCTCGACTATAAACACTTCACATTCTTCTGCTTTCTTACTCTCGCAGTTTGCAAGCTTTCCGTTAGAATCTATGGAAAACTTTGACTTTGATAAAAGATTCGTCTTTGTTCTTTCTTCTGCCTTTCTTATCTTAGCTGACTTTTCAGCACATGCAATAACCGCCTTTAGCTGTTCTAGGTTTCTGTCAAAGTACAGCTGTACCTCATCGCTTGTGACCGCACTGACAACTGTTCCAGCATCTGGATTATCAAGCTTTGTTTTAGTCTGGCCCTCGAATCTTGGTGCAGGATGCTTGACAGCTACTATCGCAGTCATGCCATTTCTTACATCCAGTCCTGTAAAGTTGTTATCCTTATCCTTAAGAATACCAAGTTCTCTTGCATACTGGTTAATGATCATTGTAAACTTTGACTTAAAGCCAGTTATGTGTGTTCCGCCTTCCTGTGTATATATATTGTTACAGAAACCAAGAATATTTTCCTCAAACTCATTGACATACTGGAAAGCGCACTCCACTTCTATGCCATCCTCACTCTTTTTAAAATATATGATATCTGTGACAGTTTCCTTACCGTTATTCAGCTCTTTTACATATGCCCTGATACCATCTGGCTCAGAATATGTAATCTTTTCTTCACTGCCGCTTCTTTTATCCTCAAAATGTATTGTAAGTCCAGGATTAAGGTAAGTTGTTTCATGCATTCTGCTTTTTATGGCATCTGACTTGAATCTTGTCTTTTCAAATATTTCTCCATCAGGTAAAAAAGTCACCTTTGTTCCTGTGTCACTCTTCCTGCATGTTCCTATTTTTTCAAGCGGAGCTGCCACCTTGCCTCTTTCATAACGCTGCTTATATACACCGCCATCTACTCTTATCTCTACCTCAAGCCATACCGAAAGTGCATTAACTACTGAGGCACCTACACCGTGGAGTCCTCCTGATATCTTATATCCTCCATCTCCGAACTTACCACCTGCATGAAGTACTGTGAACACTACTTCAACTGCAGGTATTCCAGCCTTTGGATGAATCCCTATAGGAATTCCACGTCCGTTATCTATGATAGTAGCTGTACCATCATCATTAAGGGTTACTGTAATCTCGCTACAGTACCCTGCAAGATGTTCATCTACTGCATTATCTGCTATTTCATATATAAGATGGTTAAGTCCCTTAGTTCCTACGCTTCCTATATACATTCCCGGTCTTTTTCTTACAGCTTCAAGACCTTCAAGAATAGATATACTATTTGCATCATATTTTTCTGCCATCTATATTTTATAACCATACCTTTCTGTTTAGTTGATTGTTATTGTGTTGAATATATCTTCAAACTTAACATTATATATAACCGCTGAAGATACGCTAAGCTTTTTCCATTCGCTATCATTCCATTCAACATATTTACCTGCCTCATATTCTTCAAACTTTTCGTTGAAGGCAGCAAGCTTTTTGTCTGCTAAGATAGCTGACTTGTTGACCTCTGTTTTTGCTTTATCGTTATCTGATGTACATCTTATAATGTAATACTTTCCTTCTGCCTCTACTATGCTGCTCATCTCACCTGTTGATAAGGCATAGGCTGCTTCTTCAAACTTACTATCCATCTCACCTCTTCGAAGCTCGTACTCATACTCACCATCCGAATTATACTTCTTTGCTATAGCAAAGAATGAGTTGCCCTCCTTAAGCTCAGCATATGCTTTTTCTATCTCATCTTTAGAATCTGTTACTATATACTGTATATTAATAACTCTTGAATCATCTGCACTGATTTCTATATCCATAAGTGAAGTCTGATCGTTATACAGCTTCTGGGCTATAGCAAACTCTGTAAACATCTGGTTAAGCTTATCCTCTGTTATATTGTATCTGCTTCTTTGTTCTTCTGTTAATGCAGCATAATACTTCTCTGCTGCCTTCTTAACGCCATCTTTTTCTTCTCTTCCAAGAACTATCCCCTTTTCCTTAGCCATGGCATTCATACATCTTACTCTGATAAGCTTTACCCTGATCTGGTCTTTTACATATTCTTCAAATGTTTTTCCATCTATCTGCTGTGACCATATTGAACTTGTAAACATTTCTTCATACTGTGACCTTGCATCTGACATAAGCACTGCTGCATCCATAGTGTATGTCTTTTGTCCATCCACCTTTGCAAGAACATCCTTGCCCATACCTGTTGAAATATATATTCCGTTGCCGTTAAAGAATTTTATAAACACAAACACTGCTGCTATAGCAATTGCTATTATAAGAAATGTAACTATTCTTTTTTTCGTTCTTTTCATATTAATCTCCATTCTTGCGTGTGAAAAATCTTATTTTTCACACTAATCTCCATTTCTGCACATTTTTAATATCAGACATTATCTATGTCACTTATGATATGGCTCATTCTTCATTATCCTGAAGCTTCTGTATATCTGTTCTAAAAGTATAACTCTCATAAGCTGGTGTGGAAATGTCATTTTGGAAAAACTAAGCTTATAATCAGCTCTGTCTAACACTCTCTTATCAAGCCCAAGTGAACCACCTATAACAAAAACAATATCACTCTTACCTGATAACATAAGATTATCAATCTTTTCTGATAGTTCGACTGAATCTAACATTTTACCATCTATTGCAAGTGCAATAACATAGCTGTCATCTTTTATAAAGGAAAGCAGCCTGTCTCCTTCTTTTTCTTTAATCATCCTGTTAACAGTATCACTTGCACTATCCGGAGTCTTTTCGTCTGCTGCCTCTTTTATCTCAAGCTTACAATACTTGGATAATCTCTTTGAATACTCTTCTATCGCCTGGCTGTAGAACTTTTCTTTTATCTTTCCTACACAACATATAGTTATTTTCATAGTAATCCTCATTCCCGGTAAGTACTGTTATGCCTCAACAAAAAAGTAGCCATGTCCATCATCGAGCTTGAATACTTCAAGCTGCTCCTCTATCTCTTCATCTGACATGCCTGATATATCCATGCCTTCATCATCCATAACCTGCTTTAACTCTTTAATGTTTTTACAATACTGTGCAAAGCAGTCCTCAAGGAATTCTTCTGCCTCTTCTACATCAAAAACTACCGGCTCGTCAAAAAGTCTCTTCTGATCTCTTAAAAATACTGCTGCACATTCTTTTATATGTTTATCCATTATTCATTCCTCCGTTAATCCTATATTATAATTCGCCATTCACTATTTAAACAACTATTTAAACAATACTTTAAATTAAACAACACTTCAAATTAAACAACACTTCAAACAATACCGTAAGCAGTTATTTAAATAATACTCTTAAAATTCTCACGCAAAGACCCTTCTACCCAGTCTGTCACATATTTTCCATGCTTCTTTATATCATCTGCTGCTGTCTCCATAACATATGAATATGTAACTGAATTAAGCATATCTATGTCGTTATAATTATCACCAAATGCCATACATTCATCCCTTGACAACCCAAAATACTCCTGAAGCTGCCTCATGGCTTTTCCTTTGCTGACACTGCTCTCCATAAAGTCAAGATAAAGCTCTCCTGATACCGCTATTGATGCCTGACCCTTCCACCTACTAAAGAAATGTTCCTTCGAGTTGTTTATTCCACTAAGGTCACATACTGCAATCTTTAATATATCTTCATCTATATCTGAGAATTTATCAATAATAGTTGTTTTATAGTTAACTACTTTCGTCATCCTATAAAGATATTCTTCTGTCTTAGGCTTAATGTATGCTGTGTGCTGTCCAGATATAAGCACCTCACAATGTGGCTGTTCATACACATCTTCTACTATCTGAAGCGCAAGATTTCTTTCCATGGCTGTCTTTGCTATAACCTCACCACGATACTCACTGAGTGCGCCATTCTCTGATATATATACAAGTCTGTCACTGACAGGCTCAAAAAGTCTTTTAAGGCTCACTATCTGCCGTCCACTCGCAGGTGCGAAAAGAAGGCCTGCATCTAAAAGCTTACCTATAACCTCTATCGTAGACTTATCAACCTTCTGTGCCCCATGTCTTAATATAGTTCCATCAAGATCACTTGCAATCAACTTAACCATAACTTCAACTCCTGATATACACTTGATATTGGTAAACCGACAACATTGTTATAATCGCCATCTATACCTTTGATAAATGCAGCAAAGCTTCCCTGTATGCCATATGCTCCCGCCTTGTCCATAGGCTCACCTGTACTTATATAATCATGGATTTCCTTATCTGTAAGCTCATAACAGTATACATCAGTCCTGTTAGAAAAGCTTTTGCTGCTGCCATCACCATAAAGTAATGTAACACCTGTATATACCTGATGACAATCTCCTGATAATTCTTTTAATATGCGATATGCATCAGCTTCATCAACCGGCTTTGTCAATATATGCTCCTTATGGCTTACGATTGTATCTGCTCCTATGATCACATAGCTGCCTGCCATAATATCGTTATACCATTCTCCACTAAGTTTGATATCGTTATCTTTATCTGTTAAGACATTCTGAATCATATCGTGTACTGCCTCTGCCTTAACGGATGACAGATATTCAACATATCTGGCTGGTTCCTTTATACTGGTATGCTCATCTGCTTCACTTGTTATGACTGTGAACTCAAGTCCAATCTGGCTAAGAAGCTCTCTTCTTCTTGGTGAACCAGAAGCTAGTATTATTCTTTTCATGTTTATTAGTTCCTTTTATTCAATCTGTTATTCTAAATAGTTCTTATTGTTTATTATTCTGACATCCCTGGCATTACTGCGAACAAGTTTTCGCTTTATTGTAACACATAAATAAGCAGTATGCAAAAGCTAATTTACGTCTTTTACATACTGCCTGTATTATAATATATCTTTTCCTTAGTTGCTCATGCTTCTGTTCATAGCTGATTCTACAGCATCTATAGAAGCCTTGATGATATCATGGTCGATACCTATACCAAAGTATTCCTTACCATCTTCACCCTTGATGCCTACATAAGCTATAGCACTAGAATCTGAACCCTTCTTTAACGAATGTTCTTCATAGCACATTACGTCACATGGCTTTCCAAAATGCTTTGCAAGTGCGTTACTTACCGCATCAAGACGTCCATTACCGCCAGCATTGATAACAACATCCTTTCCGTCCTCTTCAATAGTGACTTCTGTCTGGATACCATCTATCTGCTTGAAGTGTACTTCTTTAATCTTAAATACTGGTGTGTACTTTTTATATCTCTTTTCAAATATCTCAAGTACTTCGTCTGGTGTAAGTTCCTTATGATGAACATCTGACACATCCTTGACCGCATATCCAAGGTCTTCTCTCATAGCCTTAGGAATGAGCATGCCGTAGTTGTGTTCAAGAACATATGCAACACCACCCTTACCAGACTGGCTGTTTATTCTGATAACATCTGAATCATATGTACGTCCAACATCCTCTGGATTGATAGGAAGATATGGAACTGTCCACTTAGATGGATCCTTTTCGATTCTGTAGTGCATGCCCTTTGATATAGCATCCTGATGTGAACCAGAAAATGCTGCAAATACAAGCTTGCCGCAGTATGGATGTCTCTCATCTATCTTCATCTGTGTAAGACGTTCAAACATCTCTGTAAGCTCTGGCATGTTAGAAAAATCAAGCTCAGGATCAACTCCCTGTGCATACATATTCATGGCAAGATTAACAATATCAACATTTCCAGTTCTTTCACCATTACCGAATAATGTTCCTTCTATTCTGTCTGCTCCTGCAAGTAATCCAAGCTCTGCATCAGCCACTCCTGTTCCTCTGTCGTTATGAGGATGAAGTGATACAACAACGTTCTCACGGCTATGAAGCATCTTGCTCATGTATTCAACCTGGCTTGCAAATACATGTGGAAGTGACATTTCAACTGTTGCAGGAAGATTGATAATACACTTCTTATCAGGAGTTGGCTGCCATATGTCTATAACAGCATTGCACACCTCAAGTGCATATTCCGGCTCTGTTCCTGTAAAGCTTTCAGGACTGTATTCAAAAAGGAAGTTACCACCATCTGCTTCTGCAAGCTCCTTAAGAAGCTTTGCACCTTCTATAGCTATCTGCTTAACTTCTTCCTTAGACTTTCTAAACACCTGTTCTCTTTGTGCTAAGGATGTTGAGTTATATACGTGTACAATCGCTCTTGGTGCACCTTTGACTGCCTCAAATGTTTTCTTGATGATATGTGGTCTTGCCTGTGTAAGAACCTGGATAGTAACATCATCAGGAATCATATTCTTTTCAATCAGTGTACGGCAAAGCTCATATTCAGTCTCTGATGCAGCAGGGAAACCTATCTCAATTTCCTTAAAACCAACTGCTATAAGCTTGTTAAAAAACTCAAGCTTTTCATCAAGACTCATAGGTTCAACTAACGCCTGGTTACCATCTCTTAAGTCAACTGAACACCATACTGGTGCCTTATCAATATACTCCTTTTTCACCCAGTCGTTACACTCAACTGGTGGCATAAAATAACCTCTCTTATACTGTCTGTAATCGAACATTCTTTATTCCTCCTGATTTTAATATAAGTGTTAAAGATAAATCCTTTCATGATATAAGTAAATACCTGTAAATCTATACATTGTATGATTATATACCGCATATTAGTTATCAGTTTATGTTAACATAAGAATTCGTCCCTAAACTAAAAAAACTTTCGTCTCAGAGAACATACAGTCCAAAGAGACGAAAGATATAATTAATCTCACGCGATACCACTCTTATTCGCAGCTTGCACTGCGCTCTCACCGAATACGTGCATATCTTTTAAACTATGCATTATATTCTGTCCGCTTTAACGGTCGGCCTCCGTCTACGCCTACTCTATATCTGTACGATAAATATTTCGGGTAGCAGCTCCAAGGCGAGTTCAATAAGTTCCTTCCACTGTCTTGCACCATACGACAGCTCTCTGAAGCCGGTTCTTATCTAATATTCCTCTTCATAGCATTTACTTATTATCAATTAGCTAAATGATACCTCATATACCAGATATTGTCAACCACAAAATAGTAAACTTTATTGCATAACTTTATTCGTAAGTTTATTGCCACACTATTATAGCTTTTTCAAAAATTCTATATCTTCTTTTGATACCTCGCTGTCTGAATAACGTGCTTTTTCATAGTTCTTAGTTATTATGCTGCTTTTTTCCTCATCATCAGTTATAAGCTTTCTTGTTATCTCATCCGGCATCATTTCCTTATCCGGCTTAACACCAGACAGCTTGTTTTTTGTCATATACTTCTTTGATCTGGCATATTTTTTATAAAGTTTTCTATATTGGATATTATTCTTATCCGCAGGCTCTCTTTCTTTTTCCGGCTTTATACCATACTGTTCTTTTTCTGAAGCCTTATTAAGATATTCCACCTCATCAACATCATCATCAAGTGATCTGCCGAAATTCTTAGCATATTTTACTATAGCATATATAATCCATATAAATATACCTATGATGGCTGTGATAGCTGCTACCTCCATAAGTGCATTAGCTATAGCATTATTCTGTGGCACAAAAAGGTCTTCGTTTGTACCAAACTCTGCCTGTGTAGTCGTTGTTTCTTCCTCATAGACGGTCGATGAGTCCGGTCCTCTTCCTAAAAGCTTTAAAAGAACCCACAATATAGCCTTAAGAACCGCCATGAGTCCTGCTGATATTGTCTGGAATATATTTCCATACTTTCCGCTGTAGAATATAAGCATTCCAATAACCATAAACGATGCAAACACTATCATCATGATAACATTTATACGCAATATTCTTCTTGCCGGAAATTCTGACTTTCCCTCATTTATAGAGAATATCTTATATAGTTCGTTAAGCTGGTTATAAAAAAACTGGCATATTACAAATGCTATAAACAAAAACAGCTGTATTCCCATAAGCTTATTATTATGCTTATAGCTTCCTGCTATGTAAAATGCAACCATGAATATACCATACGCAATATGCAGCTTTTCCTCTGCTCCTACCGCAAGCTTCATATCATCACTGCTTCTGCCTGAGACATCATAGCTTATCTCTTCTGCCCTTTCATACTGCTTTTTCTGTATATAAAGGCTTTTTAGCCTTATGGAATGTACTGCTATAGCCACTGCTACAAACACATAACCGGCGAATTCTATATCCGTTTTAGAAAGCTTAGCCGCTATAAAAACAAATACAATATTAATAAATATAAACAGTGGATAACTTGATACATATTTTCTTGAAAAATATGTCACCAATACAGGAATCAAAACTATAAGGCAGTAATATGATGTATCAGGATTATTGCCAGCCAATCCTGTATACACACCCACAGCCATAGACATATATACAATACAGAGTATTAATATTTCAAGCAGAATCCTGCTGTTTCTAATGTGTTTTATCTGCATTATTCCTTCCTCATTTCAATACATTCTCATAATACATACTTCCTGTTCCACTTATAACCTGTGGAACAATCCATATTTTATTAAACTGGCTATCCATCAGCACACGGGCTGCTTTTTTTATTCTGTCATTTTTATTGGCAGATATAAGAACATATACCATATCATTCTGCATGCCCATACCATCAGTAAGCACTGTATTATTCTCATATAATGCAGTTATCATATCAGAAAACTCATCCATATCCTGCGATATGTCTATTCTTGCAAGCTCCATATTTATCTTGTTAAAATGTGACAGACCTGAACCTGGCTTTATCGTTATATTCTGCTTTGTATCTATATCCCGTCCGTTAGAAACCATAGACACATTAACACCTCTGGCTGCTAAAAGCTGTGAAAGTCCAGCTGCTATACTTATAGCCTGTTCTACTGTATCCTCCTGCATATATGCGCCTTCACTTTCAAGATTCAGAAGCAGACATACGTTTCTGCTGACTGTCTCATTATAATGATTCACCATAAGGCTGCCAGTTCTTGCGTATGCATTCCAGTTGATATCCCTTATACTATCGTAAGACTGATAATCCCTGATTCCTGCAAACACAAACCTGTCCTCACTAAGATACTTTCTTCTTTCAAGTTCTCCCATAATCATGTTGTTTACATCTGACATCTGCCCTGTAGCTGCCGGCTTTGGAAACACTGTAATGTTGCTGTATAGTCTGCTTTTATGTATCAATATTTCATTCATAAACGCACCTGGAAATACCATCTCTACAGCTTCAAGCCTATATACGCCTCTTCTGCTGCACTCAACCTCTATACGCCTTGTAACCTTCTGGTTAGAAAGCAGCGAAAACACATCGTTACGATACGTCTTATCAGACACCATGGAATTCGTATCCTTCTGTCCGAATATAAAGCTTCTGTCTATATCAAACTTTACATTCACGCAGAATACAGGAAGCTTTTTTGCATTTACAACTGTTTCTATTATCTCTACTTTATCGTCTTTCGTTGCTGTTGTATGTGAAAAGGAGACATCCGTACTAAGATTCCTATCCCAGTTTTTCCTGTATACAACTGATATAACCTTGTAAACAATAACAACACCTATAAGCATCAAAACAATATTCATCTACTTAGTCCACTCCTCAGTTGGTACTTCAACCTGTGCAAATGCTGCATTAACAGCCTGTTCCCTGCTTCCCTTTGATACAAGTCCTGTACTAAATACAAGTCTGTGTGCCCATACACATACTGAAAGTTCCTTAATATCAGATGGCACAACATAATCTCTTCCGTTCACATATGCATATGCACGTGCAGCATTAACCATGGCTATTGAACCTCTAGGACTTATGCCTATGGCAACCTCTGACATCTTACGTGTCGCCTGTGCAAGTTCTGCTATATAGTTAATAAGTGATGGATGAATATAGACCTCCTTAGCTTTCTTCTTCATATCTGCTATATCCTGTCTTGTGCATACACTTTCAAGGTCTGTAACAGGGTTATTGTTTAAGAATCTGTTAAGTATCTTAACCTCTGCAGCCTTATCTGGATATCCCATCTCAAGCTTCATAAGAAAACGGTCAAGCTGGGCTTCTGGCAGCGGATATGTACCTGCTGTTTCTACCGGATTCTCTGTAGCAAGCACTATAAATGGTTCTTCAAGCTTAAGTGTATCTCCATCTATAGTAACCTGTTGCTCTTCCATACACTCAAGAAGTGCTGACTGTGTTCTTGGTGTCGCCCTGTTTATCTCATCTGCAAGTATAATATTGGCAAATACAGGACCTTTACTTAACACAAACTCCCCACTCTTCTGATTATATATATGAAGTCCTGTTATATCTGACGGAAGTAGGTCTGGTGTAAACTGTATTCTTTTAAACTCACAATCAATACTCTTAGCCACCGTCTTTGCAAGCATGGTTTTTCCTGTTCCCGGAACATCTTCTAAAAGAATATGTCCTCCGGCAAGTATGCTTGTAAGCACCTTTACAACTACATCATCTTTTCCAACTATAACTTTACCAACATTGTCTAATATACTGTTTATATTCATAAATTCCTCTTTTCTATAACATGATGATACCATGGTCAAAATGTCTAAACCCACATGAGCTTGCTCATATTGGGGAGAATTGTGGAAGTGCGTAGCACGTAACAATTCGTAGGTATCAAAGTCGGGGGCTTTTGACCCCGACATCATGTTATTAACATATCGTTAAGTATAACAAAAAAGCTGCAGAAGTATCAATAACAACTGTAGCTTTTTCACAAAACTTTTTCAATATTGCTTTTACATTATATGCTATTCCTGTGGTTCTTCTCCTGGAAGCTCCTGGTTGACATCTATGCCCCTTGGTGCAACAGGCGTAGAAAATACTATCTGTGTACTTGTTCTTCCAAACTTCTGAAGCTGTCCTATGAATGTATCAAGCTCCATTGTACTTGGAAATACAACCTTTAACAGCATTGAATAATTACCTGTTACGCAGTTACATTCTACTACATTAGGGCATGACTTGATAAATGGATAAAACTCCTGCTTCTGTACTGGCGCTACCTCCAGATTAATAAATGCTGTTATGTGATATCCAAGCTTTAACTGGTTAATCCTAACCTCGTAACCTTCTATGATTTCTTCTTTTTCAAGCCTTTCTATTCTTGCTGATACAGCCGGTGAAGATAAAAAGACATTCTCAGCAAGTGCCTTAAGTGGCATTCTGGCGTTATTCTGTAATAATGTTATCAGCTTCTTATCGATTTTGTCCATAATTGTTCTCCATTTCCATATTTACTATTCTATAGGTTGGTAATCTTTATTAATCGAAAAGTAAAAAGGGAACAACTCTGACTATATACGTTAGAATTGTCCCCTTTGACTTCAAATATTAACTTATTTGTAATATACACCTTCTTTTCTAAGTTGGCAACCCGGAATATTGTATTTTTTTACGTACTTATATTATTTTATTAAGTTTTTTTATTTATTTGTTAAATATAAATTGCTATGATATACAATATATGTTAAAGTCTTATAGGAAAACTTTGTGTCACAGCGCACATGACACATCATTGTGATAAAACACCAACTAAAGATAACTTACTTAAGTTAACACAATATTCGTTAATATAAAGTGCGCAGAAATGAGGATTAATATGTCAGCTAATACAGATTACAATAACAATTCAGAATATTCATCTGTAACTCTTTCACTTGATGATGGTACTGAAGTAGAATGTGCAGTCATAAGAACATTCCCTGCTGGTGATAAGAACTATATAGCACTTCTTCCAATAGCAGATATTGATGAGGATGAAAGCGAGGTATATCTTTACAGATATTCTATCAATTCAGATAATGAACCTGTTCTTGAAAACATTGAATCAGATGAAGAATATGAGATTGTTTCCGATGCATTCGATGAGGAGCTTGATGCCATGGAGTATGAAGAGCTCTATGCACAGGAGGATTCTTAAACAGACGCTTCACTGATGAATCTTGACATAGCTGTATCTTGTCCATACCTTTTTTTCGGGTATACAAGATACAGCTTTTCTTTTGCCCTTGTCATGGCAACATACATAAGTCGCCTTTCCTCTTCTATCTGGCTGTCAAGTAACGCTTTATTATATGGAATTATTCCTTCACACACATCAGTTATAAATACTGCCTTGAATTCAAGTCCCTTGCAGCCATGCATTGTGTATATATTGATGGCATCGTGTTGTGCAGCATCACTTTTATTTGTTTTTTTCCTGTCATGATTGTTATATTTATTATATGACTGTTGTTTTTGTTCTTCACTCTGTTCATGTATATATATAAGCCATTGCTTTATATCTGTATATTTTCTTAAAGACTGCTTCAGTTCTTCAAGTTTTCCATATACTTCTTCCCTGTTAAGTCTTTTTGCTGTTATTTCTTCTTCTATATAATCTTCATAGCCTATGCCCTTAAGTATGTAATTAACTGCTGCATATGGTGTCAGCTTTGCAAGCATTTTTATATCAAACTGCATATCATTTATTATTTCAAGCATATTCTGATTATCTTCATAACTGCATCTTAAGGCTTCAAAACTAAACGGCTGAGTTATCATGGCTCTCTTTACATATCTGACCGGTTTATTGATTATTCTTACAACATTTTCCCTGTCATATTTTCCTGCTGCAAGCTTAAAATACGCTGCTATGTCCTTAACAAGCCAGTAATCATATATGTTTTTTTGTATCATCTGTGTCCTGCAGGCGATACCCTCACACTCAAGCTTTGTATAATATATGCTGCTTATTATATTGGTTCTTGATATAACAGCTATATCTGACAGCTTCATTCCGGCAGCCGTCAGTTCTTTTATCCTTGAAATCACATAACATGCTTCCGCTTCTATGTCATCAGCCATGTATACATTCACCCTTCCAGCACACATGCCGCACGATCTTATATCCTTTGCAAACCTTACCTTATTATACGCTATAAGTGTTCCCGCCGCTGATACTATCTCTGATGAACATCTGTAATTCACATTAAGATTTATCTGTGCAGCTTCATCATAATCTTTTTTTAAACCAAGCATTATATCAGGCTTTGAACCTCTAAAGCCATATATACTCTGGTCATCGTCACCTACCACAAAAAGGTTGGCCTGCTTTCCTGCTATAAGCCTTATAGTATCATATTGTGCCTTATTTATATCCTGAAATTCATCTATGAGTATATATCGGAACTTATTCTGCCATGCCATTCTATAGTCAATGCGGCTCTTTAACAGTTCATAGCACATCAGTATCATATCATCATAGTCTATCAGCCTTCTTTTTATGAGCATCTGCTCATACTGCTTATATATAAGCCTGAATGTTTCTATAGGACAACTTACTGCCTCATAAAGTTCTGCATTTATTCTTTCACTTTTCACACGGCTTATCTCTGATATAATAGATGATACCATCTCTGACTCATCCTGATATTCCAGCTCAAAGCTGATAGCGGCATCTCTTATAAAACTATATTGTGTATCTGCTGTTATTATTGAACCTGCTGAATAATTATATGCCTGACGCAGCATATTAAAAAACACTGCGTGGAATGTACCAAATGTAACTGATACATAAGAATCCCCAACGAGGGATAGAAAACGCTGCTTCATAGATATTGCAGCTGCCTTTGTAAACGTAATAACTAATATAGAAGACGGCTCTATATTATGTATTCTTATAAGTCTTTCGATTCTGTTAATTATAACAGTAGTTTTACCAGAACCAGGACCTGCCAGTACAAGTGCAGGTCCATCCTTATAATATATTGCCGCCTTCTGTTCCTCACTAAAAACCATAAGACGCCTTTCAGTAGTTTAGTAACTCATAATATCATCATCTGAGTCATCCGTATTCTCTATAGCCAGTATATCTATGAAATAGCTTACATTACTGTTAACCACTACTTCAACCCTGTCACCAGCCTTATGGCCAAGTATAGCCTTTCCTAGCGGTGACTCTATACTTATAAGTCCTTCCAGGGAATCACCCCTTACAGTTGTTACAAGTTTTATCTTCTCAGTAGTTCCATCATCTTCATACTTTACTGTTATAGTGTTATTAACACCAGCCTCATCATCTGCCGAATCTTCTGATATAATCGTGGCTGTCTTTATCATCCTCTGAAGATATCTTATACGGCTTTCGTTCTGATTCTTGAACTTCTTTGCTGCATAATACTCGAAATTCTCACTCAGATCTCCCTGTGCTCTTGCCTCCTTGACATCTTCGAGTGCTTTTTTTCTTACTTCATGCACACGATATTCTATCTCATCTTCCATCTTCTTTATGTCGCCTGGTGTTAATTCGTTATTCATGACAACTCTCACTCCTATCAATAAGCCACTCTGTATTACCAGAATATTTCTTTATATGAATATTCACCCCTGTAATTAGATGCATTATAATCAGGATACTTATATGGCTTATATACATCCTCTCTTTGCTCATCATCCTGAGTGTATATATACATATAATTATAATCCCATGTAACTATTTCATCTCTTGCATCTCCCAGAATATTAACTGCTTCCGCACATAATGTTGGATGTCCATCATCTGGGAACTTCACAACAGTAACGCCATCACCATCTATCATGCCGCCACGTTTTACATCTGCATTAAGCAGGATGAAGTCCTGTCCGTCTCCTGTCCAGTTAACTGGTGTAAGAAGATTGCCATTAAGCTCATTCTCCATCTCCCACAGCTCATTACCTTCGCTGTCATAAAAGTATATAATACCCTGATGACCCCAGAAGTTAACAACCGCCATCTCATATCCTGGCTTATCTGGACAGTAATTAGCAAGGCTTACTCTCTGTGCATGTCCTATGCCATCCTTTTTTAATATGTTTCCATCAAAATCGCAGAGAATAAATCCCTGTGTTCCTGCAACGCATGCAAAAAACTTCTTACCCTTATTAGGTCCTGACTCGAATCTGCCAGGTACTATCTCATCTATATGATCATCCTTAAAAGGCATTGTCCATAATCTTTTACCATGGCAGTCAAGCATATTGAAACCTACAAGAAGCTCATCATGACCATCTCCATTGATATCTATGGCAAAAGGAAAATGTCCTGTATTCTTATCACTCTGGAAATGCCACATAACCTCAAGATTATCATTAAGTGCATATACTCTGCAGTATCTGTCTTTAATAAGAATATCTCTTGGCTTATCAAGTCCACGGAAATTGCATATTCTCATTCCATCTGGATTGATTCTGTCAAATGCATATTCTCCATCTGGTACTCCTATAATAGTGCCGTCCTCTGCTGCTGTAGAATAAGGTGTCTTTGCTCTTTTCTTGACTTCGCCTGTACGTCCATCAAGAATAAGCACCTCAAAATTCTTTGCTGTTATAACCTCATCATAACCATCGCCATCTATATCGTATATCTGCATAGGCATATCTGCTGAAATGCTACCAATCTCAGTGTTATCTGTAGGCTCACCATGCTGCCACAATATATTGCCATCAAGATCCATAGCTGTAAGACAGCTTATTGTACCATAAGCATCTCTGTTAACTCTCTTCTGGCATTGTGCCATAACCATCTGATATTCTTTTGTTCCAAGCAGATGTCCGAATCTTAACTGTCTTCCAGTACCACAGCCCTTAAGATCTATTTTTTTGGCAAGCTTCATCTTAGGGTACTTTTTCTGTGCTTCCTCACACTTTAATTCGTATTCTGTTCTGTCTTTTTCTATTCTTTGGGCTGTTGCTTCATCAACTGTTACCTTTACATAACCGAATGCAGCCGGTATTGTTGCTGTCACAGCTACTTTGCCACCATGAAGTGCATAATCTGTCTGCACATCTATATATGTACTGCCATCTACGCTGCATATAACATGGCTTCCCTTAACAGATACCTTTATGTTATATGTGTCATCACAATTGTAGTCAAAGTCAACACTTTTGATTTCTTCTACATTTTCTTTATGTCTGTATACAAGCTTCAGCTTCTTATCTTCAAATATACATGCAAGAATGTTCAGGGAATTCTGTGCGCAAAAACCAATACCTGCACTTCCCCATTTGGTATTGAACATTCTAAGTCCTGCTTCTACATCATAATCTCTCCAGAATCTGTCACCAGTTTCAAGTGTAGGGAATGTCCTGTGTGGTTCTGTATTGTGAAGCCTCATCTGTTCCATATAATGTCTGCCATTATACTCCATAATGCACCATGAGGCACCCTGTCCGTTATATCTATAGTTGCATACAGGGTCATACCATCGTCCATAAAATCCAGGATAATGTATAAAATGATATTCTCCCGTAGCCGAATGGTTTTTGTCATATGGGAACTCTCCTATAGGAAAATCCATGAAGTCCTCATCTATCAAGCTAATGTTTTTCATAAAGCAATCCTCCATTATATTTATCAATACTCAGATGTGTATTGTTTGTATATATTGATATTATACATCTACCGTCTGATTGCAACAACCCGTAAATATTGTTCTTTTGCTTATATATTACTGATTATTATTCTTTTTTGCATTCCTATGAAGTGCTATTGGCTTTCTTGATACATTCTCTGTTTCTCTTTCATCGAGAGTATGCATCTTTCCGTTACGGTCTCTCTTATGCTTAGGCTTCTCTCCTACATAAACTGCTGTCTGGTTTTCTTTATTAAGCTTTGCCATACAATCAGGGCAAAACCTTCCATATCTGATATCAGCGCCACACATCTGGCATTTTATGTATGAATCTGAACCATCTGGAATCTCTATTCTTCCCTGATATAAAAACTTCTGGATGGTTTTTACACTGACACCTGTTGCATCTGCAATAGTCACTGCATTCTGAGGTCCATGTGTTTCAAGATATTCTCTTATTTTTCCAAAATCTGTATATTCTTTATTTCCACACTTTGGACATTCATATGTCTCTCCAAAAGCATATACCATTGTAGTTCCACATTTAGGACAGATTTTTGTCATAGAATACTGATCATCTATTTCTGCTCTTACGAACTCCCGTTTTTGTTTTTTTTCTAAGCTATTGCTTCCTGTTTCCCTCATATTAGTTTCTCCAATTCCTTTTTCCCTTTTTATATACTGAATTCATTTTATTTACTGAATACTTTCTTAATTTGCTGAATTCATTTTCACTTAATACTTTTTTATTTTCCAGCTTTTATTGTCATGTTTTCTTTTTATTCACCTGTTTATTATTGTTATTAATATACTTAGGCGATTCTCTTAATGCATTTCTTATAGCCGCCCTGTTGGCATTAATCTGGGTATTCTTTGCTGTTGAAAGATAGTATCTTTGTTTTGCATTGATATAATGTACAATATCTGTGTTACATGATGTTAAAGCACATCCATATATTATCTTTTTTTCACCTGCCTTTACTTTTCTTACAACGACTCCCATAAGGCTTATGGTTTCATCTGTATCTTTAAATACAAGTCTAACTGGCGATTTATTAACCTCTATGTCTTCATTTCCCACGAATGAAAATCCATTCTCACTTATATCTTTTAAAATAACATTAACAGCTTTTTTATTAATACCTATCTGTGCTACTGCTCCTAATCCAAGAAACAGCCGGAATGCCTGTCTTCTGTTCATCTCATAGCCTTCCACGGATGAGGTTATCTTATACATCGGCTTTCCATTCTCAGTGACAGTCGATATGCCTACACCTCTCCATAGCACAGGATTCTTATCTTCCCTTATATATACAAGACTGACTGACAGAGTAACTGAAGCCTCAAAAGAGACTCTTTTTCCATCTATAATTATAGGTCTGGCATACAGATAATTCATGCCTGTATCTATACATTGCGACTTAAACTCCAGCTTTCTTGCAGCAGCACTGACCTCTATCGTAAGCTCAGCATCTTTTGGAACTTCTTTTATAAGCATTATATTCTCCGTCTTAATAATTATCTTCCCTGATAATTACAAAATATTTTCTTAATAATAACACTAAATCATTCAAAATAAAAGCCCCTAAAAAAGTTTAGTTTACATTATCCAACTCACTTACTGATTTTGATCAGCTGGTGTATATAAGGCAAATATAAGCTTTAGACAATAGACAGCATAAAAAAAGGCAGGCCAAACCCAAAAGCGGGCCAGCCTGCCTCTAATACAATACATTAAAGCATTATTCTTCATCTTCTACTGGTTCATCCCAGTTGTGATAAACATTCTGAACATCATCCTCTTCGTCAAGAAGTGCAAGTATTCTTCTCATTTTCTTAATATCATCTTCTGATGTAAGTTCAACCATAGTCTGAGGTATCATAGTAACCTCTGCTGATGCGAATGTTACACCTTCGTTTGAAAGTGCATCACTTACAGTTCCAAAATCATCCGGAGCTGTTGTTATCTCATAGCAGTCATCTTCTTCATTAAAATCATCTGCGCCGGCATCAAGAGCAAGCATCATAAGGTCGTCTGCATTCTTGTCACATTCTTCCTTATCTACGATTATCTGTCCCTTGTTATCAAACATAAATGATACACAGCCAGGTGTACCTACATTACCGCCACCCTTTGTAAATGCATTTCTTATGTTAGATGCTGCACGGTTTCTATTATCTGTTAAAGCCTCAACTATGATAGCTGTTCCGTTAGGACCATATCCTTCATATGTAACTGATTCAAAATCAGACATATCTGTGCTTGCAGCTTTCTTAATAGCTCTGTCAATTGTATCATTAGGCATATTAGCTGCCTTACACTTAGTAACAACCTGTCTTAGCTTACTATTATTATTAACATCAGGTCCACCTTCTTTAACGGCAACCATAATCTCCTTACCAAGTCTTGTAAATATTTTACCCTTAGCAGCATCATTAGCAGCTTTCTTATGGGCTATGTTAGCAAATTTTGAATGTCCTGACATTTTATTTCTCCTTTTTTAACTCAATTATCTAAAATACGCCGACAGATATTTTATCACTCTTTGCCTGACTTTTCAAGCAATAACACAAAATCTTCTATTGGCATAGGTCTGTAATAATAAAACCCCTGGGCATAGATACATCCATTATTAACAAGAAAATCAGCCTGTTCCTTTGTTTCAACCCCTTCTGCTATCATGTCTATTCCAAGAGCTCTGATCATCTGTATAACATTCTTTAACAGAATTCTTCCCTTATCCGTAGCTATATCATCCACAAATGTTTTATCAATCTTAACTTCATCAACATGTTCATCCTTAAGCATTCCAAGTGATGAATAACCAGAACCAAAATCATCCATAGAAAACCTGTATCCACAATCCTGAAGTGATTTAATCTTTCTATAAAGACTACTCTCTTCACTTGTAAATGCGCTTTCTGTAATCTCTAAAGGTATAAGCTTTGGATTGATATCATATTTGCTTGTAATTTTTTTAATCCTGTCTATAAAATCTTCCTGATAGACATGCATTCTCGATACATTAATAGATATAGGAACCGGGGTTTTGCCTTCCTTTTCAAGCTGTTTTATATAATAGCACACCTTGTCCCACATATAGTCGTCAACGTCAAGCACATATCCATTCTTTTCTATAACTGGTATAAACTCATCCGGATATACCATACTTCCGTCCTCACGCTGCCATCTAACAAGTGCTTCACCGCCAACTATACGTCCTGTACGCATATCAACCTTTGGCTGTATATATGTCTTTATGCAGTCATTCTTAAGTGCTGGCAGTATATCATTCTCTATCTTTTTCTCAAAGAGCATTTTCTCACGCATATCAGTATCATAGAACTCATATACCCTGAATACCTTGCCCTTAATCCTATTTAATGCAAGATCTGCATAGTCACACATAAGGCTTATATCAAGATTTCCAGCATTGGTACATATGCCAAATGCCGGGATAATCTTACATGATATCTCATAGCTGTCTATCTCTTTCTTAATATCCTTTGATATATCTATAAGCTGCTGTTCGTCCTCAAACTTCGTACACAGGGTAAATATATCTGCCCTCAGATGTCCTGCAACAGCATATTCTCCTATATATCTTTGAAACAGTTCTGATATGTACTTTAACAGTTTATCGCCCTCCTGTCTCCCGCAGAATTCATTCACCGTTTTAAAATGATATATATCCATTCTTATGACTGCAAATCTTTTATCCGGATTTTTTTTCATTAATTCATTGGACTGATAGAAAAATGCTTTTATTCCATATAATCCTGTCAATGGCGACTCATTGCTGTTAATATTATTATCAGCCATTTTCTTTAACGAATATAAATATAATTCATCTCTTTCAACTTTTGAAGCGGTTATTTTCTTTTGTTGATTGTCTCTTGTATGTTCCATAAATAGCCTCTCTGATAAATGCAATACATTAATATGTACAATTTCTTTTGCTTCACACGTTTAATTTTCGTCAATTATACCACATATCTGCATAAAAAGCAAAAAATATCGTTATACCTGGCATATCATAGCCAGATATAACGATATTTCGCACTACAACATTAATAAATATGATGTTATGGATTAAAGATTTGCCTTAATCTTTTCAATCATTTCTGCATATTCTGCATCTGTTAAATACTTTTTGTCAGGATTCATAAGGAATACCCCGCCCCATTCATATTCATCCTTGTATTTAGGGCAAAGATGAAAATGAAGATGATGTCCTGTATCTCCATATGCACCATAATTAACCTTATCTGGATTGAAAGCTTTCATGATAGCTCTTGCAACTCTTGCAACATCTTCAAAGTAAGCTGCTCTTTCTTCTGCTGTAAGCTCATTCATATCACCTACATGCTTTTTGTGAGCTACGATACATCTTCCTGGATGGCTCTGCTCCTTGAAAAGATATACCTTAGATGTTTCTAATTCACAGATTTTAATACCGAACTTTGCAACAAGTTCCCCTTCCATACAATATGCACAATTCTGATCTACCATATCTGTATCCTCCTTATAATGTAATATATTTATTCAGCATCCTTGATAGAGAAGCTTATTCTTCCCATCTTGTCCTTGCCCATACACTTACACTTAACAACATCACCAAGAGTAAGAACATCTTCTACCATATTGATTCTTTCCTTAGATATCTTAGAAATATGAACCATACCTTCCTTACCAGGTGCAAACTCAACAAAAGCTCCGAATTCCTTGATGCTTACGACCTTACCTTCATATATCTTTCCTTCTTCGAATTCATCTACGATAGTTCTTATATACTTCATAGCCTTATCCATACCAGCCTGGTCAACACCGCATATTGATACAAAACCATCATCTGTTATATCAATCTTAACACCGCATTCTTCGATGATTGCATTGATAACCTTACCACGCTGTCCAACCACTTCACCAATCTTAGCTGGATCTATAGTTGTCTGGATAATCTTAGGTGCATATTCACCTACTGTCTTTCTAGGCTCAGCAATAGCTGGCTTCATACATGTATCCATGATAAAGAGTCTTGCTTCTCTTGTTCTTCTTATAGCTTCCTCTACGATAGGACGTGTAAGACCATGAATCTTAATATCCATCTGGATAGCTGTGATACCTTCTGTTGTACCTGTTACCTTAAAGTCCATATCACCAAAGAAGTCTTCAAGTCCCTGGATATCTGTAAGTACTACATAATCATCATCTGTATCGCCTGTTACAAGTCCACATGAGATACCTGCTACCATGCTCTTAAGTGGAACACCAGCTGCCATAAGTGACATGCATGATGCACATGTAGATGCCATAGATGTAGAACCATTAGATTCAAATGTTTCTGATACAGCACGGATTGCATAAGGAAAATCCTTTTCTGAAGGAAGTACTGGAATAAGTGCTCTTTCAGCTAATGCTCCATGACCGATCTCACGACGTCCTGGTCCTCTTGAAGGCTTTGTCTCACCTACTGAGTATGAAGGGAAGTTATAATGGTGAATATATCTCTTAGTTGTAACGTTATCATCAAGTCCGTCAACCTTCTGTGCCTCTGATAAAGGAGCAAGTGTTACAACATCACATATCTGTGTCTGTCCTCTTGTAAACATAGCAGAACCATGTACTCTAGGAATGATATCAACCTCTGCTGCAAGTGGTCTTATCTGGTTAATAGCACGTCCATCAGGTCTCTTATGATCCTTTAAGATCATCTTACGTACAGTCTTCTTCTGATACTGATAAACAGCCTCACCAAGAACTGCAAGGTATTCTTCATTGTCAGCAAAAGCTTCCTTCATCTTTTCTGTTACTTCATCAATGTTCTTTTCTCTTGTCTGCTTATCATCAGAGAATACTGCTATTTCCATTTCCTCTGGTGAAACTACCTGCTTCATGGCCTCGAACATTTCTGCTGGAATAGCACAGCTTTCATATGAATGCTTTTCCTTACCAACCTCTGCTACAATCTTTTCAATAAAGGCAATGATTGTCTGGTTGATATCGTGAGCCTTATAGATAGCCTCTATCATCTTGTCCTCTGGGATAATATTGGCACCTGCTTCAATCATAATAACCTTCTGCTTAGTAGATGCAACTGTAAGCTGAAGATCACCCTCCTGCCACTGTGTCTGTGATGGGTTAACAACAAACTCACCATCAATCATACCAATCTGTGTCATGGCACATGGACCATCAAAAGGAATATCTGATATACATGTTGCAATAGAAGCACCTATCATAGCTACAAGCTCTGGACGGCACTCTGGATCTACTGCCATAACCATGTTGTTGAGTGTAACATCGTTACGATAGTCCTTAGGAAATAAAGGTCTCATAGGTCTGTCTATTACTCTTGATGTAAGAATTGCGTTCTCAGAAGCCTTTCCTTCTCTTTTGTTGAAGCCGCCTGGTATCTTACCAACAGCGTACATCTTCTCTTCGTATTCAACACTAAGTGGGAAGAAATCGATTCCTTCTCTTGGTTCCTTAGATGCAGTAGCTGTTGAAAGTACTACTGTATCCCCATAGTGCATAAGTGCTGCTCCGTTAGCCTGTGCACATACTCTGCCAACATCAACTCTTAATGTTCTGCCAGCTAATTCCATTGTGTACTGTTTAAACATGCTTTCCTCGTTTCTGCCTTTTGGCTGTTTAGTTTAGTTTTTGAACAGAAGGTCCGAAACAACTCAAAAAAACACCACTGCTATTCAGCGCATCTCAAGTTTGTGCGAAGCACAAATCTTGCGTGTGAAAAATCTTATTTTTCACACTATCCTTATATCGTCATAAAAATGATATTCTTTTGAGTGGTCTCGGTTATCCCTTCTGTTATATGCCTGTTTCTGTTGCTTTTTATGGTTGTTTTATAGCTTCCCTTCTGTCTCTACATGGATATTTCCGTATATATAGACACAAAGCAGGGCGAAGTTGTACATATAATATAGGTACAACTCCGCCCTTATAATTACTTTCTGATTCCTAAACGCTCGATTAAGCTTCTGTAGCTCTCGATATCGTTCTTCTTTAAGTAAGAAAGTAAAGCTCTTCTCTTACCAACCATCTTTAAAAGACCTCTTCTTGAGTGGTGATCCTTCTGGTTAACCTTTAAATGTTCTGTTAATTCAGCAATTCTTTCTGTTAAGATTGCAACCTGAACTTCTGGAGAACCTGTATCTCCTGCTTTTCTTCCATAGTTAGCGATAATTTCTGCTTTCTTTTCCTTAGATATCATTCTAATATTCCTCCTGTTTTTTAATCACCTGCCACTAAGATCCGGGTCGGAGTGTCCCTAATCTGAGTGACGGCTCATACGCTATGTAATATAGCATATCTCCATCTTATAATCAAGTATTTTGTCAAAACATTTTCGCAAAATTTAGTAAAGACATCTATACAGACTAAAGCATAAACATTTCTTTTGCAAAGCTTGCATCACTTTCCATCTGTTTCTTTAAAGCTTCTATATTCTCAAACTTCATTTCCTGTCTTAAAAAATGAAGCAGTTTAACCTCTACCCTGTTTCCATACACATCTTTATCAAAATAAAAAACATTGGTTTCTACACTTATTTCATATCCATCACTGACCGTTGGCTTTGTACCAAGATTGGTCACTCCGTAATATTCGATGTTATCAATAAGTATTTTGGATGCATATACTCCATTTGGCGGGAGCAGCTTTATCTCTGTGGGATATACATTAATAGTCGGGATATCTATCGTTCTGCCAAGCTGGTTACCCTTGGCAACAATTCCAGATATTGAATATGGTCTGTTTAACAAAACATTCACTGTTTCCATATGTCCCATTTTAAGTTCTTCACGTACATATGTACTGCTTATATCTTTTCCCTGAAACTTTTCTTTTTCTACAACTATTGTTTCATATCCATATCTTGCTGCATTTTTTATAAGGAACTCAACATTGCCGCTTCTGTTTTTTCCAAAGCAGTAGTCTGTACCAACAACAAGCACTTTCGCCTTAAGCTTATCAACAAGAATATCTTTTATGAAGTCATCCGGTTCCATGTTCATAAGCTCTGTCGTGAACGGATATTCAACTTCAACATCAAGTCCATAATTCTCACAAAGATTTCTTCTCTCCGAATTCGTAGATAAAAAATGCTGATTCTTCTGCGGACATATGCTAAGCGGTATTCTGTCAAATGTAAACATAACTGACAGCAATCCAAGCTCATCCGCCTTTTCCCTGACTATTGATATCAGCTTCTGATGTCCAAGATGAACACCATCGAATTTGCCAAGTGTTACAGCACTTGGTTTATCAAGCTTGAAATCCTCAGTACCATGTATGTATTCCATCCTGGTATGCACCACCTTTCAGGTAACTGATTTTTCATAAAACATTTTCTTTGGAACTAATTGTCCTCCGATATATTTATATATGCCGACAAAATCCTCATCTGCATCATATATTCTGAATTCTTCCATATCCAGAAATTCGCTGTTCTGATCCTGCACTGCCTCAAGTGGAAGCTTATTGCCATTATAAAGGAGTTTGTTATATCCTGCACTGACAACAACCTTTCTGTAGCCAGAAAACATTTTATCTATGCTGACTATGTACTGCTCTATATCACCCTTTAAAGTAAGCGCAGCTATCTGATTAAGTGTCAGTGTATCATCTATGATAAAATCCCCGACTCTCGTTCTTTTAAGTGACATCATACAGGCTCCACAGCCCAGCTTTTTTCCTATATCATCACATAATGTCCTGATATAAGTTCCTTTAGAACAGTCTACTGTTATTGTTACTGTTTTTATATCATCTTCCAGATTAATATCATTAACTCTTAGCGAATTAATAACTACTCTTCTTGGTTTTCTCTCAACCTCTATTCCAGCTCTTGCAAGCTCATAAAGCTTCTTTCCATTAACCTTTAATGCCGAATACATCGGCGGAATCTGTTCGTACTCACCTTCAAACTGGCTGCATACCTCAAGAACTGTTCTTTCGTCTACATCAACCACCGACTTTGTTAAAACATTTCCACTTGTATCCTGTGTATCAGTGGTTGTACCAAGGATCATCACTGCCTCATATGTCTTAGTCCAGTCTGTTATCATAGATACCAGCCCTGTTCCTTTTCCAAGACACACCGGCAAAACACCTACTGCATCTGGATCAAGTGTTCCGGTATGTCCGATTTTTTTCATATGAAGAATACCTCGTAGCTTTGCTACTACATCATGAGATGTAAACCCTTTTTCTTTATATACATTAATTATACCGTTCATACCGCATGTACTCCTTTAATTAATTCTGCATATCAGAATACTGTTCTTCTATCATTTCTCCTATACGGTTGATTATATCATGCACAGTTCCTTTTGCCAAAAAACCAGCTGCCCTCACATGTCCACCGCCGCCAAAAGCCACTGCTATAGCACTGACATCTATCTCTTTTTTAGATCTTAAGCTGACTTTATATTCGTCATCTCCAGTTTCATATAAGAATATAGCAACTTCAACACCCTCAGTAAGTCTTAACTGCTCTATTATACCACCCAGTTCTTTTCCTGTCACACCATAAAAGTTCATTTCATCTCTTGTAACACTTGAGAATATGCATTTTTTATCATAGAAAAGCACGCTCTCAAGTAACGCTCTTCCAAGTATCTGGTTCTGTACATATGTTTTCTTATAAAAGCTGTTGTCTATTATATCAGAATAATCTATTCCCATCTGCATCATCTTTCCCGCTATTTCCATAGTATGAAGAGATGTACAGCTATACTTGAACACACCTGTATCATGTATAATACCTGTATATATACACTCTGCCACTGCTTTATCTATCTTTTCATCATCTAATGTATCATACAGCACCTCACATGCTGAACTTGCATCAGGAACAACCTGGTTAACATCTGCAAAGCTGTTATTACTTATATGATGATCTATGCATATAGTCTTATCAGCATTTTCAAAGCCTCTGGCAAAAGGCTCTATTCTGTCTATTGAACTACAGTCAAGAACAATGAACACATCAAACCTTTTGTCTTCTTCTAATGTATTCCTTATATCTGAATATCCGCTAAGATATGAGAATTCCTCTCCTGGCTGTTCAAGGTATACTGAAACATCCATACCCGGCATATTTTTTTTCAAATAATTATATAATGCAAGTGTAGAACCCGTACAATCGCCATCTGGTCTTATATGTCCAGTTATTCCGACAACATGTGCACCCTTTAATTCCTCAATCACATTCATACCTTATTCTCCATTCTTAACTAAAGCTTTTATCAGTTAATCATCTACTATTTATGACTCTCATCATCTTTTTTAGTCACTTCGTCTATAAGCTTAGACATATTAATTCCATACTCTATTGACTGATCAAGTATAAACTTAATCTCCGGTGTGTTACGCAGATTAACTGTTCTTGCAAGTTCTCTCCTAATATAGCCTTCCGCACTCTTAAGTCCTGCAATAGTATCCTGCTGTGACTTTTCATCACCAAGAACACTTATATATGCTTTGCATGTCTTAAGGTCTGGTGCAACCTCAACAGATACAACCGAAGTCATAGGATTAATCCTTGGATCTTTGATTTCACTGCGGATTATATTACTAAGCTCTTTTAATACCTCGCCATTAATACGGGTATTCTTTACGCTGTTTTTACGCATTGTATCCCCCTTTTCTGACACTTTTTATATGAATCATATTCTTTTACTTTAAAGTATCCGGATACCCATAACCCGGATACTTTAAATATATTGACATTTTTATCTTGGCACCTCAACCATAATATGTGCTTCTACAAGGTCGCCTTCCTGAATCTGTCCGAAGTTTTCAAATACCATACCACATTCAGAACCAGCCTTAACCTCCTTGACATCATCCTTGAAATGCTTAAGTGTTGCAATAGGTCCTTCGTATATCTGTTCTTTGTCTCTTGTGATTCTGACAACAGAATCTCTTGTGATCCTACCCTCTGTAACGATAGCACCTGCAATGTTACCAACACCTGATGCTTTGAATATCTGTCTTATTTCAGCATGACCGATAATCTTTTCTTCGTATATAGGTTCAAGCATACCCTTAAGTGCTGCTTCTACATCTTCAATAGCATTATAGATAACGCTGTAAAGTCTTAAGTCAACCTTTTCTCTTTCTGCTACTATTCTTGCCTGATTATCCGGCTTTACATTAAATCCTATAATAATCGCATTAGAAGCTGATGCTAAAACAACATCGGATTCGTTGATGTTACCAACACCGCCATGTATTACCTTAACAATAACTTCTTCATTAGAAAGCTTAACAAGGCTCTGCTTAACAGCTTCTACTGAACCCTGTACATCTGCCTTTATGATAAGATCAAGCTCCTTCATATTACCTGCCTGTATCTGTTCAAATAAAGCATCAAGTGAAACCTTATGCTTAGTATCATCAAGAAGCTTCTTTTTGCCCTCTGCTATGAATGTATCAGCAATATTTCTTGCTTCTTTTTCGTTATCTGTAGCCATAATAATCTCACCTGCATTAGGTACATCGTTAAAACCAAGTATCTCTACAGGCATAGATGGTGTAGCTTCCTTAACTCTTCTTCCCTTATCATCTATCATGGCTCTTATCTTACCATAGCATGAACCAGCAGCTACTGCATCACCTACTCTTAATGTACCCTTCTGTACAAGAATTGTAGCCACAGGACCACGTCCCTTATCAAGCTCTGCTTCGATTACAATACCTCTTGCCTTACGGTCAGGATTAGCTTTTAACTCATTAACCTCAGCTGTAAGAAGTATCATCTCAAGAAGCTCATCAATACCTTCCTTTGTATGGGCAGATACTGGAACAAATGTAGTAGAACCACCCCAGTCTTCAGCTATAAGCTCATATTCTGTAAGCTCCTGCTTAACCTTTTCAATGTTGGCGTTAGGCTTATCAATCTTGTTAACTGCAACAATAATCTCCACACCTGCTGCCTTGGCATGATTAATAGCTTCGATAGTCTGTGGCATAACGCCATCATCTGCTGCTACTACGAGAATAGCAATATCTGTAGCCTGTGCTCCACGCATACGCATAGCTGTGAAAGCTTCATGTCCTGGTGTATCAAGGAATGTTATCTTCTGTCCGTTAACATCTACCATATAAGCACCAATCTTCTGTGTGATACCACCTGATTCCTTATCTGTAACATGTGTCTCTCTGATTGCATCAAGAAGTGATGTCTTACCATGATCAACGTGTCCCATAACACAGACTACTGGTGGTCTTGGAACCATCTTTGACTCATCTTCTTCATCTTCCTTAAGAAGCTCTGCTATAACATCAACCTTTACCTCATGGTCACATATACAGTTGAACTCAAGTGCTATTTCCTCAGCTGTATCATAATCAACTTCCTGGTTAATCGTAACAACCTTGCCCTGAAGGAATAACTTCTTAACGATAGCTGATGGCTGTACCTTCATCTTATCAGCAAGTTCCTTTATAGTGAGGGTATCTGGTAAAACAAGCTGCTTAATTGTCTCCTCTTCCTTCTTTTCTGGCTTTGGAACTGGCTTCTTCTCATGCTTGCTGTTAGCAAACTTAAGATTTTCCTTTGCCTCATTGTCCTTCTTTCTATCATTCTTTCTTGAATCATTCTTTCTTGAATCAGGTCTTCTTGAATCAGGTTTTGTTTCAAATATGAAATCTTCCTTAGGTGCTGAAGCTGCTCTGTCATTTCTTCTTGCACCTGAAAAGCCCTGTCCGTCTCTTCCTGAACGTCCATTGTTATTTCCATTGCGGTCGTTATTTCTATAACCGTTATTGCCATCCTTGTTGTCTCTGTTTCCGTAGCCGTTGCGGTCGTTGTTTCTATAGCCGTTGTTGTTTCCGTCTCTGTTGTCTCTGTTTCCATAGCCGTTGCGGTCATTGTTTCTATAGCCGTTGTTGTTTCCGTCTCTGTTGTCTCTGTTTCCATAGCCGTTGCGGTCGTTGTTTCTATAGCCGTTGTTGTTTCCGTCTCTGTTGTCTCTGTTTCCATAGCCGTTGCGGTCATTGTTTCTATAGCCGTTGTTGTTTCCGTCTCTGTTGTCTCTGTTTCCATAGCCGTTGCGGTCGTTGTTTCTATAGCCGTTGTTGTTTCCGTCTCTGTTGTCTCTGTTTCCGTAGCCGTTGCGGTCATTGTTTCTATAGCCGTTGTTGTTTCCGTCTCTGTTGTCTCTGTTTCCGTAGCCGTTGCGGTCGTTGTTTCTATAACCGTTGTTTCCGTCTCTGTTATCTCTGTTTCCGTAGCCGTTGCGGTCATTGTTTCTATAACCGTTGTTTCCATCTCTGTTACGGTCATTGTTTCTATAGCCGCCGTTGTTATCCCTGCGGTTATTATTTCTGTCTCTGTTATCAGACTTCTGGCTGTTCTGTGGGAAATAAACCTGTGATATATGTTTCTTATCCCCATCCTGTGCCACATTTTTCTTTTCAGCTGATGCTTTTGCATCATCTGGCTTTGTCTGCTCTTTAGTTCCTGTATTTATTTTATTTTCTTCCGTTTTATTAATCTTTTCTGCTACTTTCACGTTTCTTTCTTCTGCCTTTTTAGGTTCTGTTTTTACTGTGTTATTGTCAGCAACTGCTTTTGCTTTGAATCTGCTTTTAACATTGTTAATTTCATTTTCTCCAAGCCCGCTCATTGCTGTGTACTTTTTTTCATTGCTGCTAAGCATATCAGTTATATCTTTTGAAGAAATATTTAATTCCTTTGCAAGTTCATGAACTCTCATATTTGCCATTTGACCTCTTTCCTAATATGCAGATATACATATATGTGTTATATCCGCATATTATTATACACTGATTATTACTAATCTACTTAAAATGCTTCTCAATACTATTCTTAAATCCTTCATCAAGGATTGCGAGTGATGCTCTGAATTCTTTACCTATCGCATGCCCCAGTTCTTCTTTATTACTAAAGAAATAAACTGGAACCTTATAGAATTCGCACATGTTTTTAAAATTCTTTTTTGTATTGTCAGATGAATCATCTGCAACTATCACCATATAAGCCTTACGCTCTTTTACTGCCTTTTCTGTTGAAAACTCTCCGCTTGCAACCTTTCCAGCCTTCATGGCAAGACCTATCATAGATAATGCTCTGCTATTGTTCAAGACCTGTCATCTCCTTTTCCAGTTCATCATAAACAGCTGGATTTATTGCCATCTTGAAAGCTCTTTCAAGTCCCTTTGACTTTCTTGCTTTCTTAAGGCACTCTGCATCAGGGCATATATATGCACCTCTTCCATTTTTCTTACCAGTTGTATCTATCACAATCTCGTCGTCCTGTGTTTTAAGAATACGAATAAGCTCCTTCTTATTCTTCATCTGGTTACAACCAATACATTTTCTTTGTGGAATCTTCTTTACTGCTGTCAAAATATCACTCCCCAAAATATTATTCTTCTACAACATCTATGTCAGAGGCTGTATTTTCTTCTACAACATCTGTGTCAGAGACTGTATTTTCTTCCGCATCAGCTTCACTCTTTATATCTATTCCATATCCTGTAAGCTTTGCAGCAAGTCTTACATTCTGTCCTGACTTGCCAATAGCAAGTGATAACTGCTGTTCAGATACGATTATTCTGGCTTTCTTTTCTTCTTCATCAGCAACTGCTGATACTACCTTTGCAGGACTAAGTGCATTAACAATAAGCTGTGCTGGATTAGCATCCCACTCAACTATATCAATCTGTTCATTACCAAGTTCATTAACAATATTCTTTACTCTTGCACCATTGATACCTACACATGCTCCAACCGGATCAACATGAGGAACATTAGCTCTTACTGCCATTTTAGTTCTTGAGCCTGCTTCTCTTGCTATAGCCATAATCTCAACTGTACCATCTTTTATTTCAGTTACTTCTTCTTCAAACAGCTTCTTAACGAATTCAGGAGATTTTCTTGATATTTTAATACCAAGTCCATTTCTTTCCCTGTTGCTTACACTTACAACATATACCTTTATTCTGTCACCCGGCTTAAATTCCTTATCCTTAAACCTGCTTCCTTCACCATTTCTTGACTTATCATCAGCCTTAAGAACAGCCTGTGTTCTTCCGATGTCGATTGTCATATCACCATTCTCGTTAATTCTTTGTACAACGCCTGTGATGATTTCTCTTTCTTTATCATGAAGCTCATTGTAGAGTGCGTTCTTTTCCTGTTCTCTTATTGTCTGTACTATTGTATTCTTGGCATTCTTAGCTGCCTTTCTTGAAAACTCTTCAGACTTGACTTCTATTGTGATAACATCACCTATCTGACATCCTGGCTTAATCTTTCTTGCATCTTCTATAGCTATCTCTGTACCAGATACATATTTTTCTTTTTTGTTTTCCCTGAATTCTGGAACTTCCACCTTCTCAACAACAGTTCTGTCTGAATATATATGAAAATCTCCTGTTATTCTGTCAAGTGAAACTCTTCCGTTATCTGCCTTGTCAAACTCTGCCTTATACTCATCCATTAAAGACTTTTCTATAGCATCAAACATAACCTCTTTACTGATACCATTTTCTTTTTCTAAAGCCTCAATCGCAAGTATTAAATCCTTATTCATTTTATCATCCTCCATTATATAATATAAACACATCTGCTAACGTGTAATTTTAAGCATAAGCTGCAGGCTTAAATGTCCACAGTTAATTTTACTGCTCTACATACGCCCATCTGATCATCGAAAGATTACTTCTTTCTATAGTTATCATGGAATTATCTGCTTCTATCATAATAACATCTTTATTATATTCTTTAAGAACTCCTGTATATTCCTTCTTACCCTCAACCGGCTTATAAAGTCTGATATCTATAAGACGTCCTAAGCTCTTTTCATAGTCTTTTTCTTTCTTTAAGGGTCTTGTTAGTCCTGGTGAGCTCACTTCAAAAATATACTGGTCAGAAATATAATTCTCCTTATCAAGTATTTCATTGAATGCTCTGCTTACTGCCTGGCAGTCATCTATAGTGACTCCGCCTTCTTTATCAATATAGACTCTTAAATACCAGTCCTGGCCCTCTTTAACGTAATCAACATCAAAAAGTTCCACATGATTAGCAGCAATAATAGGTGCTATAAGCTTTTCTGTCTTAGCTTCATAATCTTCTCTTTTACCCATGTCTACCTCTTTTCTGGATTATTCAATTAGATACTGAATCATATATCTGGCTTTATCTTCTTAAATCTACAGATGTTGTTGATTTCTGGATAAAAACGAAAGAGTGGACATTAATGTCCACTCTTGTCAGTTGAATATAACTCAGAATAGCTTATAGGGGAGTCGAACCCCTGTCTTCGCCGTGAGAGGGCGACGTCTTAACCACTTGACCAATAAGCCATATCTTTAACGCTTTGTGTAAGTCGTTACCGCAAAGCACTTCATTATAATACACGTTAATCGGTATTTCGTCAAGCACTTTTTCAAACTTTTTTTAATTTTTTTTATTTTTTTCAAAACCCCCTAAAATCCATATGTTTTCAGCCAGTCACACAGCCACAGTTTTAACATGATGCAAAAACAAACCTTCTTAATATTGATACAGCTGGTATATGCCGCATAACATATACCAGCTGATTATAATTATATTATCTGCGTGTGCCAATTCTGTATAAAAACACTTACACAGATATTATGCAAAGTTAAATATAGCTGTAAACAATCCTGCTGAAGCAACGCCCATTATTATACCTGCAAGTAATACACCTGCAAGCACTGCTATTACACTCTTCTTAAATCCCATATCAAGAAAGCTTGCAGCAAGTGTTCCTGTCCATGCTCCTGTACCAGGAAGTGGTATGCCAACAAACAACAAAAGTGCTACAAACAGTCCATTACCTGCCTTGGCTTTAAGCTTCTCTCCACCCTTATGTCCTTTTTCTATACAGAATGTAAAGAACTTACCTATATACTTTTTATCAGCGCCCCACTCTAACACTCTTCTTGCAAAAAGATATATAACTGGAACAGGAAGCATATTACCTATTACACATATTATATAAGATTGCAGCAAAGGAAGCTGGAAACCCTGCGATATAGGAATCGCACCTCTTAGTTCCACAATAGGCACCATAGATACCAGAAAACATATAAGATATTTTTTTAACATTTCTCACCTCATGATATTATTAAGATTATTCATTGTATTTTAATGCTAACCCGTCAAATATAACATATATATATGTATTCTGACAAGTCATTATGCTGCTGCATATTAAACATTTATGCTACAACACATCAAACAACGATAACTGGTTACTCTCTGCCATACCATCAAGCAGCTTTAACTCACTCAGCTTATCAATAACTGTCTGTCCTATCTTTGCACGCTGTCTTAAGTCATCCTTTGATAAAAACTTTCCACCTCTTGCTGCTATCTCTATAGATTCTCCGGCTGATTCACCTATCTTTGATACAACCTTAAAGGATGGCATTATTTTTCCATCTATTATCTGGAAGCTTCTTGCCTTAGCCTTATATATATCTATTGGTGTGAATTCATACCCACGTGCATACATTTCCTGGACTATTCTCATATCCTTGTATTCATCAAGCTCTGTTTTTTCTATAGTTCCATCTGCCTTCTTAGCTTTATAAATATCAAGATAATATTCAAGACGTTCTCTTCCCATAGCCATCTTTTCATAGTCAAAAGCATCTGCTCTTATACTAAAATATGCACAATAGTAAGCAAGTGGATAAAACACTTTGCAATACGCAACACGCCATGCCATCATAACATAAGCTGCCGCATGTGCTTTAGGGAACATGTACTGTATCTTGTTACAAGACCATATATACCAGTCAGGAACACCATGCTCCTTCATTATCTGTTCCCATTCAGGAGTAAGGCCTTTACCTTTTCTTACCTTCTCCATAATCGTAAATGCAAGCTCACTTTCAAGTCCTTTCTGGATAAGATATATCATAATATCATCTCTTGTACATATAGCTGTCGATATAGTCGCCTTGCCTTCCTTAAGAAGTGTCTGCGCATTACCCAGCCATACATCAGTACCATGTGAAAGACCTGCTATTCTTACAAGATCTGAAAAGTACTGTGGTTTGGTATCTATAAGCATCTGCATGGCAAAGTCTGTACCAAACTCCGGTATACCCAGTGCCCCAAGCTTACATCCGCCTATATCTTCGGGTTTGATCCCAAGTGCCGATGTATCCTTAAAAAGTGACATGACCTCTTTAGAATCAAGTGGGATCTCAAGAGGATCTATACCGGTAAGATCCTGAAGCATACGTATCATAGTAGGATCAAGGTGTCCTAGTATATCAAGCTTTAACAGGTTATGGTCAATACTGTGATAATCGAAATGTGTCGTTACTATACCGCTCTTCACATCATTGGCAGGATGCTGTACAGGTGTAAATGAATGTATTTCATCTCCAATAGGAAGTACTACTATTCCTCCAGGATGCTGTCCGGTTGTTCTTCGTATATCTATACAGCCCTTAGCTATCCTTTCTATTTCGCAGCGTCTTTTTACCTTCCCACGCTCCTCAAGATACTTTAATACGTATCCATATGCGGTTTTTTCAGCAACCGTACCGATAGTTCCGGCTTTAAACGTCTGTCCTTTACCGAATATAACCTCAGTATAAGCATGTGCTTTACTCTGATATTCGTTAGAAAAGTTAAGATCAATATCTGGCTCTTTATTTCCTTTGAATCCAAGGAATGTCTCAAAAGGTATATCAAAGCCCAGCTTATCCAGCTTATGCCCACACTTAGGGCACTTCTTATCTGGCATATCACAACCTGCACCACCTGCGAATTTCTTTACTTCATCTGAATAAAAATCAACATAGTAGCACTTCGGGCATAAATAATGCGGACTAAGAGGATTAACCTCTGTAATACCCGCCATTGTAGCTGCAAAGGACGAACCAACCGAACCTCTTGAACCTACCAGATATCCATCATCATTTGATTTCCATACAAGCTTCTGTGCAATAATATACATAACAGAATATCCGTTAGATATAATAGAATTCAGCTCTCTTTCAAGTCTTTCTGTAACTATCTGCGGCAGTTCCGGTCCATATATCTCATGTGCCCTGTTATGACATATCGTTCGTAACATCTGGTCTGAATTCTCGATTACCGGCGGTCTTTTATCCGGTCTTACAGGTATTATTTCTTCACACATATTCATGATTTTATTTGTGTTAGTCACAACTATCTCATAAGCCTTATCACTTCCAAGATAGTCAAACTCATGAAGCATCTCATCTGTAGTATGAAGATATAATGGTGGCTGGTTATCAGCATCATCAAAGCCTTTTCCTGCCATGATAATCCTTCTGTATATCTCATCCTCAGGATTAAGGAAATGCACATCACAGGTTGCTACAACCGGCTTATCAAACTTTTCTCCAAGAGATATTACTCTTCTGTTAAGATCTCTTAAATCTTCCTCATCCTTTACATAGTAATCTTCTTTTTCTATCATGAATCTGTTATTGCCTATAGGCTGGACTTCAAGGTAATCATAGAAATTAACTATTCTTGCTATCTCAGCATCTGAACGTCCATTAACCATTGCACGAAAAAGTTCGCCTGCCTCACAGGCACTTCCTATTATAAGACCTTCACGGTATTTATTCACAAGGCTTTTAGGTATCTTTGGAAATCGGTTAAAATACTTCATATGCGATGCCGAAACAAGCCTGTAAAGATTAATTCTTCCCATTTCGTTTGCAGCAAGTATTATACAATGGTACTGATGAAGCTTTTTAACAGATTCTTCATCAAGTGTTCCTTCTTCATTCAGCTTATCAAGCGTATATATATCCCTGTCTGCAAGCATCCTTATAAGCTTTAAGAATATATGTGCTGTTGCTTCTGCATCATCTACTGCCCTGTGATGATTGTCAAGAACAACATTAAGATGCTTTGTAAGCGTATCGAGCTTATAATTATGAAGTGCAGGTATAAGGAACTGTGACAGCAACACAGTATCTATATATGTAGGCGAAAAACTAATACCTAAACGCTCTGCATTATTAATAATAAAGCTCATATCAAATTCAGCATTATGTGCCACCATGACACAACCCTCGCAGAACTTAAGAAAATCCGGAAGTATGTCTTCTATAGTTCCAGAGGACATAACCATCTGGTCGCTTATTCCTGTAAGATTCTCTATTCTAAACGATATAGGAACCTTAGGATTAACAAATGTAGAAAATCTGTCTACTATTTCTCCATCCTTTATCTTTACAGCACCTATCTCTATAACCTTATCCACTAAAGCTGAAAAGCCTGTTGTTTCAAGGTCAAACACTACGAATTCTCCAGAAAAGTCCTGTCCATCGGGGTTTGTTACTATGCTCTTGGTATCATCCACAAGATAAGCCTCAACACCATATATAACCTTGAAGTCCAGTTTTTCTCCTTTAGCCTCATACTTTCCCCAAAGCTTCTGCATAGTATGATAAGCCTCTGTAAATGCCTGTACAACTCCATGATCTGTTATTGCAACAGCCTTATGCCCCCACTTTATAGCCTGGTCAATAATATCGCTGGCGCGTGACACGCCATCCATATCACTCATCTTTGTATGACAGTGAAGCTCCACTCTCTTGTTGAGTGCAAGATCCGTCCTTACACTTCTGTTATCAGTACCCTTTCTTATTCCGGATACATTAGAGATTGTTATTTCCTGGTCGTATTTATCCATAGCAGCTATTCCCTTAATCTTAAGGAAATTTCCTTTTTTTATAAAACCGTACATATCATCCAGCTGCTCATTTTTAACAAACATTTTAACTATTATGCTATCTGTAAAATCTGTAACAGCTATTGAAAGGATAGTCCTCTCATCTCTTATCGGTCTTGGTTCAACGCTCATAACCATACCATTAACAGCTACCTCTCCTACCGGTGTTTCAAGCTGTTCTATCGCAGTTATATCATCATTAAAATCTCTTCCGTATAACACATCCTGATTAGCTGGCTTTCTGTATCTTGTAAGATCCTTTCCTGTTGCGCCTCTTTCATTAAAAAATGCTGCTGCTTTAGCTTTCTGTTCTGCTTTCTTTTTGTTTTTATCAGCATCACTTAACTGCTTGCTTTCACCATCACCATTCTGGGTTGCTGCCTGAAGCTGCTCTTCTATCTGCTTGACTCTTAAGTTAAGCTTGTGTGCATTTTCCTTTTCATAATGGTTCTCTGTCTTGCTGGCATATTTATATTCAACATCTATTTCAAATCCAAACCTGTTAAGGTATATTTTTTTAAAATAATCTGTAAGATTATCCGCATATGTCCTTGCAAGAAACCCGTCCTCAAGTGTAAGCACCAAAAGATCACTTTTCTCAAACTCCCACGTTGAATTCTTCAAAAGATTATATTCAAGAGTCCAGTATTTTTCGAGTTCAAACAATATACTGTCATAATAAACATCCATAATAGTCTGTGGTGTGTACTGCTTGGAAAGACTATAACGGTCTATTATCCTTACATCCATGTTCTGTATACGGAACACCTGCTTTTTAAGAGCATCCTCAACCTTATATATTATCTTCTTGCTTATAACCTTATCATTCTTTATGTATACACGGGCAAGAGAATTAGTGGAGGTCTTCGAAACCTTCGTGACCTCCACATTCTCCATATATACTCTTATATCATCTGGCAACTTAAGCGTTTTAAAAACATCTAAAAACTTATACATCTTATCTCAACTTTCCATTATGCCTGCCAGTTATCAAGTTCTTCCTTTAATACTGATAGCAGCTTATCCTCATCACACTTCTTTACAATCTCTCCGTGCTTTATAAGAACTCCACAGCCATCTCCACCAGCTATTCCAAGGTCAGCTTCCTTTGCCTCTCCTGGTCCGTTAACAACACATCCCATAACTGCGATCTTTATATCAAGGTCATAATTCTTAACAAGCTCTTCAACCCTTGATGCAAGCCCTATAAGATCTATCCTTGTTCTTCCGCAGGTTGGGCATGATACCACTTCTATACCACCTTTTCTAAGACCAAGTGTTCTTAATATAAGCTTTGCTGCTTCTACCTCTCTTACAGGATCATCTGTTAAAGATACTCTTATTGTATCACCTATACCCTGGTTAAGTATGAGTCCAAGTCCTATAGATGATTTAATACTTCCTGAGAATATAGTACCTGATTCTGTTATTCCGACATGTAAAGGATAGTTAGTCTGCTCAGCTATAAGCTCATGTGCTTTTACACACATCAAAACATCAGAAGACTTAATACTTATGACAAGATTATCATATCCGAGATCTTCTATTATCTTAACCTTATCAAGAGCACTCTCTACAAGTCCCTTTGCTGTAACACCATTATACTTTTCAACAATATCCTTTTCAAGCGAACCGCTGTTAACGCCTACTCTTATAGGTATATTTCTTGATTTAGCAACATCTACTACTGCTTTTATCTTGTCAGTCGAACCAATATTACCAGGATTTATCCTGATCTTATCAGCACCATTTTCCATGGCAGCAATCGCCATCTTATAGTCAAAATGTATATCAGCTACGAGTGGTATATGAATCTGTTTTTTTATTTCCTTAATAGCATGTGCCGCTTCTATAGTAGGAACTGTACATCTTATGATATCACATCCTGCTTTTTCAAGCCTTAATATCTGTTTAACAGTAGCTTCAACATCCTCTGTATGTGTATTAGTCATAGACTGGATCATAATAGGGCTGCCACCGCCAATAAGCTTATCACCTATCTTTATAATCTTTGTATTATCTCTGTACATACTCCACCTCAATCTTTTCCTGTATAAGTTTCAACATCTGAAACAATCTAAGTCCAAAATAATCTATATCTAAATCAATATATCTGAAAAAATCTAAAACAATCCTCTTATATCTTTAAACATAATATAAACCATAAGTGCAAGAAGCAGAATCATTCCTATAAAATGAACTATTCCTTCATGCTCCTTCTTAACCGGTTTGCCTCTCAGCACTTCGATTATAAGGAACACAAGTCTTCCACCATCAAGTGCCGGTATAGGAAGAAGATTCATAACCCCAAGATTGGAACTAATAAGTCCAGCAAGGTTAAGGAGGTTAAGGAACACATAAAAAGCACCATCTGCCTTGCTTTCTTCCACAATATCACTCATAATGCTAACTGTACCAACAGGTCCTGATAAATCATTAACACCAACCTGTCCCGTAAACATCATTCCAAGACTCCTTATAACTGTATTAACGCTGTAGCCAACCTCACCAAGCGCATACTTAAGTGTCTTTATTGGTGATACCTTTTCCCTGGCTCCATAACATGCGAATCCAGTATAATAATATTCATTTTCAACTAACTTAGGTGTCATGGATAATGTAACATCCGAACCATTTCTTGATACTGTTATATCTATGCTCTGTCCATTGCACTTGTTGATCTGTTCGCTTATCTGTGTGCTGTTTTCAACCTTCACACCATTGACAGCTGATATTCTGTCACCACTTACAATCCCTGCTACTGCTGCAGGTGTTTTATCAGACACCGCTGAAATAGTACCATTCTGTTCAAGTGAAACTCCTATCTGATATTTTTCCTGCTTAACATGCTCTGGCATAAGTGTTGTTGTATACTTCTGCCCATCTCTTATATATGTTATATCCATCTGTTTGTCAGCATGATAATATCTGTAAAACGAGTAATCCCTGTAAAATGTAACCTTCTGGTTATTCACTTTAACTATGGTATCTCCCTCTGAAAGCCCTGCAGCAGCCGCTGGCGAATCCTCATACAGCACATCAACCCTGCATGGATCATATCCTATGCTTCCAACTATAACAACTGCACATATGAAAGCAAGAATAAAGTTAAACAAAGGTCCTGCTGCTATAACAGCTATTCTTGCCCACACCGACTTGTTAGCAAATGATCTGGACATATCATATCCATGTTCAAGTGCCTCATCCTTAGCCTTCATGGACATATAGCCTCCAGCAGAAGCAGATGCCGCATCGCCTTTATGTGCTGCATTACTTATATCATAGGCATCTGTATTTTTTTCTTTTTCATTTTCATCCTGATTATCTTCATCATCCTCTTCAGCATCAAGAAAATCCTGTCCAAGCATTATACATGCACCGCCGAAAGGAAGAAGCTTAAGGCAGTATTCTGTCTCGCCCTTTTTAAAATGGAGCAGCTTAGGACCAAAACCTAACGAAAACTCAACTACTGTTATTCCGTTAGCCTTTGCAACTATGAAGTGTCCAAACTCATGTATGATAATTATTATGCTTAAAACAAGAACCGCCAATATTATATTTAAAACCAATTTACCACTTTCCTCCGATCATCTCATATACATTCTTCTCTGTATCAAGAATCTCATCAACGGATGGATTGTCGATAAAATCCACCTCATTCATAGTGTACTCTATAATATCCGGTATATCTAGATACTTTATCTTTCTGTCAAGAAACTTTGCCACTGCAAGCTCGTTTGCAGCATTGAAAGCTGTTGGTATATTTCCACCTCTGTCCGATGCTTCATATGCAAGCTTAAGACCTTTGAAAGTATCCATATCAGGCTTTTCAAATGTTATCTGTCCTAATTCAAAGAAATCCACTCTCTTAGTATTAAGTTCTTTTCTATGAGGATAATACAATGCGTACTGGATTGGAAGACGCATATCCGGACTTCCAAGCTGTGCCATAATACCTCCATCAACAAACTCTACCATAGAATGTATTATACTCTGTGGCTGCACGACAACGCATACCTTTGATGATGGTACATCAAAAAGCCACTGTGCTTCCATAACCTCAAGTCCCTTATTAACCATGGTTGATGAATCAATAGTTATTTTACGTCCCATAGCCCAGTTAGGGTGATTAAGCGCATCCTCAAGTGTAACACCTGCAAGCTCAGCTCTCTTCTTTCCTCTGAATGGTCCACCTGAAGCTGTCAGCAGTATTCTTTCAACCTCTCTTTTATATTCACCATTCAGTGACTGGAATATAGCAGAATGTTCACTATCGACAGGATATATATTAACACCATTATCCTTGGCAAGCTTCATAATAATATGCCCTGCTGTTACAAGTGTTTCCTTGTTGGCAAGTGCTATATCCTTATGTGCTTCAATAGCTTTAATAGTTGGTATTATTCCCATCATGCCAACAACTGCCGTAAGAACTATATCTGCGCTTTCTATTGTAGCTGCTTCTATAAGACCTTCATCACCATATACTATCTTAACATCAATATCAGCAAGCAGAACCTTAAGTTCTGCTGCAAGCTTTTCACTTCCTATACACACAAGCTCTGGTCTGAACTCCCTCACCTGATTAGCAAGCTCTTTAACTCTTGTACCTGCTGCCAGAGCGACAACCTTTATATCATTATTTCTTCTTATTACATCAAGCGTCTGTGTTCCGATAGAGCCTGTTGAACCCAGTACAGATATGCCTCTCATCGTTATACCCCTTTCCTGCTATCTTCCTAATCCGTTAATAATAACGACAGCCCAGTATACAACAGGTGCTGTAAATATTACGCTGTCAAACCTGTCTAATATACCACCATGGCCTGGAATAAGTTTTCCATAATCTTTAACATTATAATTTCTTTTTATAGCTGATGCTGCAAGATCACCAACTATCGCTAACATAGCTCCAATGCAGCTTGCAACTGCAAACGTAAGCATTGGACTGACAAGCTCCTCTGTCATACTTGTGCTGACTATGCTCCCATATATTACTCCAAGAGTCGTTGCACCTACGATTCCACCTATAGCTCCTTCTATTGATTTCTTAGGAGACAATACTGGTGCCATCTTGTGCTTTCCAATAAGCACTCCTGTAAAATACGCAAATGTATCATTTCCCCAGGATGAAACAAATATAAGCCATACAAGATAAACTCCATTGTCTAATCTTCTTGTTTCGTAAATATATGCAAGCATCATAGTTACATATATTATTCCAAAAAATGACCACATTATATTCTCAGCCTTATATTTTGGAAATGTGAACACATAAATAGTCATTAGTGCAAGAAATGCAGCCACTAACACAAGCATGCTGTATCTGTTATCTGCGCTGTCAAGTAATATGTAATAAACTACTGTTGACACATATGCGCATATTCCTAATGGACTTTTCTCTAATCCAGCCACTCTAAGAAGCTCATAATTGCCTACAAGAGATATGAAAAGACACAGTGCATATAAAAACCAGCCTCCAAAATATAATGCTGGCGCAGTAATAATGACTAAGCATATTCCACTTATAATTCTTTTTAACAATGCTTACTCCTCCTTAACACCACCATATCTTCTTTCTCTCTTATTATACTTTTCGCATGCCTTAATAAGCTCTTCTCTATTAAAATCAGGCCAGTATACATCTGTAAAATAAAACTCTGTATACGCAAGCTGCCAAGGCAGATAGTTAGACAATCTCTGTTCTCCGCTTGTTCTTATAAGAAGATCAGGATCTGGAAGCTCAGCGGTATCCAGATTGCTGCTTATCATGCTTTCATCTATATCACAAGGAGCTATTTCACCTGCCTTAACCTTATCTGCTATTTTCTGTACAGCTCTTACTATCTCATCTCTTCCACCATAATTAATAGCTATTGTAAAGTTTAATCCCGTATTATTTTTAGTTTTTTCCTCAAGATTATTAATGCTCTCTATTATATCTGCACTTAACTCCTCTTTTCTTCCTATAACACGGCATCTTACATTGTTTTTCATAGACTTTTTAACGCAGTCTTTTAAGTACTTTCTTAATATATTCATAAGAGTACTCACTTCATCTGTAGATCTTTTCCAGTTTTCAGTTGAAAATGCATATACTGTAAAATATTTTACGCCTAAATCATCGGCTATATATAACATATCCTCAACAACCTTACTTCCCTGCATATGTCCATAAGTTCTTGGCATATGTCTTTTCTTTGCCCAGCGTCCATTACCATCAAGAATAACTGCAACGTGTCCAGGTATATTTAAGCCTAATTCCTCGTTAAAACTATCCATAGTAAACCTCATTTCTATCTGTTCTTATAAAATACTGCCCTGATACAACTAAATAAAGACTGTTGCAATAACCAACAGCCTTTTTTCATATATCTTATACTGTAAGTATTTCTGCAGACTTCTCTTCGATTGCTTTATCAATCTGGGCTACATATTTATCTGTGAGCTTCTGAACTTCATCTTCTAAGTTCTTAGCCTCATCATCAGATATATCCCCTGCTTTATTCTCTTTCTTAATAGCATCATTAGCATCTCGTCTGACGTTTCTTATAGCAACCTTTGCATTGTCACCCTTCTTTTTAACATCCTTTGCAAGCTCTTTACGTCTGTCTTCTGTCAATTCAGGGAAGATAAGTCTTACAACCTTACCATCGTTATTAGGTGTAAGTCCTAGATCTGAAACAAGAATAGCCTTCTCTATATCTTTTATAAGGCTTGCTTCCCAAGGCTGTATCTGAATCATACGTGCTTCTGGAACTGATATGTTAGCTACCTGCTGAAGTGATGTAGGTGTTCCATAATAATCAACCTTTATTTTATCTAATATATGTGGATTAGCTCTTCCCGCACGGATTGTTGTATAATCCTCTCTTAAGTTCTCCACTGACTTCTTCATCTTTTCTTCATATTCTCTGATATCACTCATTACTAAAAACTCTCTTTCCTAGTCTACATTATTATTGGATTTTACCTTGCGGCATTATCTTCATATTACAATAATCTATTGTAATAATCAACTGTAATTATTCAACTGATGCTATTCAGTTGTAACTATCAACTATAACTATTCAACTGTAACTATTGTTCCGTTGAACTTACCTGAAAGGGCGTTTACTATACTATCTTTTTCGTTAAGTCCAAATACCATAAGCGGCATTTTGTTTTCCATACACATAACTGAAGCTGTCATATCAATAACGCCCAGATGTTTATCTACTACATCTGTTATAGATATACTGTCGTATTTTTTAGCATCTGGATTAATCTTAGGATCGCTGTCATATACTCCATCAATAGCTTTTGCTAAAAGAATCGCATCAGCATCAAGTTCAATAGCTCTTAACACGATACCTGTATCTGTAGAAAAGTATGGATGTCCTGTTCCTCCTGCAAAGAATACTACCATTCCCTTCTCAAAATACTTGTTAGCTCTGTCCTTTGAGAAAAGTTTAGTCATACTTCCACATTCAAAAGGTGTAAGAATATTTGTCTTTAACCCCTGTGATCTGAATATTTCAGATACATATATACAATTCATAATTGTTGCAAGCATACCTATCTGATCTGCCTTTGTTCTGTCAATATTATCATTGGAACGGCCTCTCCAGTAGTTACCTCCACCGATAACTACACCTACATTAATACCCTTATCTATTATCTGGCTTACCTGTTTTGCTATGTCTATGATAAGTTCATCATCATATCCTGACTTCTTATCTCCTGATAATGCTTCTCCACTAAGCTTAAGTATTACTCTTTTTATATCTTTCATTGTATTTACTTCCTTTTATTATATTTAGTCTGCTTTACTTTCTGCCTTACCACCTGGAATGTTAAATATCGCATCCATATCAACATCCGAATAAGCCTGTGAACATCTTCCGTCAATAGTTGCTCCATTATTGATCTGGACTGACTTAGACTTTATATCTCCTGCAATAACTGCTGATGAATCTATTATAACAGGTCCGTTAACATCCACATTACCCTTAACAGCACCTGCAATAACTGCTGATGTTGCTGTTATATTACCTACAGCTACTGTTCCCTGGCCTATCTTTACCGTTCCTCTTGCCTGTATATCACCAGTTATCTGTGCATTATTAGCAAACACTTCATTAGCTATAGTTGTTCCATTTATCGTTCCACTGACAGTAAGCTTGCCTTTACATGATACATCACCATCAACAACTCCAAATATATCTATCGAACCTATAGAATCAAGATTGCCGCTCACAACAAGACCTGATGTAATAACAGCTGTCTCATCTGAAATCTGTTCAAGTTCTGTCTTTGGCTCTTCCTTTACGACAGTGTCAACTGGCACATTCTCTTTTTCAGTGCCATTAAGTTCTGCCTCAAGCTTATCCGTTATTGCACCATTGCTGCTTATCATGTTTTCTTTTCCAGTCTGTCCAGAAAACTTTGCAGGCTCTGCAGCATCAAGAGTGTTAACCATCATACCCTCTTTTTCTTCTTTGCCTAATCTGCCAAATATATCTTTTGAATCATCTGATGAATTAGTTTTTGTTCCAAATAAACCCATCATTATCCTCCTTTGCATCACGTAATGATCTTATGTGCCAGACAGCTTACATACAGCACATTAACTATGGAAATTATAGCATAATATAATGTCAGGGTCAAAATATATTTTACACAGTACTATCTATATATTTTACATAGTACTATCTATATTTTTCTTAGTCATATCTATAAAAGAGGTGAAAAAAATTTTCCACCTCTTTTTTCTACTTCTTTTATATTTTATATAACAAGTACATGTATGTATATTTATTTATCTCTTAATACAAACTGAGCTGTCATTTCATTCATAGCTTCTGCCTGGGCTGATAACTCTTCACTTGTTGCTGAACACTCTTCTGATGCCGCTGAGTTAGACTGGACAACCTCAGATATCTGTTCTATACCCTTTTCAGCTTCTCTTAAAGCTGCTATCTGCTGATTAGAATTCTCACTTAACATCTTAGATGTATCTGATATATCATTGATACCCTGTACAACTGTCTCCATAGAATCAGCTGCTTTCTGTGCTACCTGATTACCTTCTTCTATCTCATTAAGAGCTCCCTCTATAAGAGTTCTTGTATCTACAGCAGACTTTGCACTTTCATCCGCAAGCATTCTTATCTGTTCTGCTACTACTGCAAAGCCCTTACCTGCTTCTCCTGCTCTTGCCGCCTCAATAGCTGCATTAAGTGATAAAAGATTAGTCTGGCTTGCTATGCTTTCTATATCTGATATGATATTCTCAATCTTCTTCGATGTTTCACTTATACGCTGCATCGCTTCCATAAGCTCACGCATATCTGTTTTACTAGAATCTGCTGATTTAGCATATGATTCTGCTTTTCTGCTCGTATCATTAAGATTATTAACTGTATCAGCAACCTGTTCAGTTATAGTTGACATTGTTGCCTGAAGCTGTTCAACTGCCCCTGCCTGCTCTGTTGCTCCCTCAGCAAGATCCTGTGCTGACTGTGCTAGATTCTCAGAGCCCGCTGTTACCTGCTCTGCTGATTCTTCAACGTGTCTTAATGTTGAATCCATCTTTCTGTTCATATTACGGATAGACTCTAATAATTCAACAAACTTACCAACATATTTATCTTCTATTTCAGTAGAAATCGCAAAGTTGCCATCTGCCATTAAAGACATAAGTCTGCTAAGGTCACTAATTATAAGATTAAGATTAGCTGCCATTTCCTTTGCAACATCATTCATAAATGCAATCTCATCTTCATTGTTCTGCTCAGGGAATGGTGAATCAAGATCACCCTGTGCAAACTTCTTTAATCTTTCTGCCAGATCAGCAACAGGTTTTTCTATCTGGTCAGCTATCTTAGCACCTATTCTCTTAGAAGTCATGATGCTTCCGCCTATTATCACAAGTACCAATACACCAAGGACAATCTTTATTACAAATAATATATCTTCAAGATCATCACCCATATTTACATTGAGATCCATAAGTTCTTTCATATCATTGTATAATTCATCGTACTTAGGTCCAAGTACTTCGTACTCCTGCTTCTGTGCATTCTCACATGCTGCAGGATCTGATGTAGAAGCTATCTTTAGTATGCTGTCGCTCATATTCCAATAATCATCAAGCTTGCTTACTATATTGGCATAGGATTCTTTTCCTTCCTTTGTTACCATGCTTTTTTCCACCTCACTAAGATAGGTATCAAAAAGCTGCTTTTTTGTCTGATATTCCTTCTTTTCACTGTTAATCTCTGTTGTACTCTTGTAACTGATTACTGCTCTTAAGGAACTTCTTGCTTCCGAGAATGTAACCATAGCCTTACCAATGTCACCCTGTGAAAATCCATAGCTTGACATGGCATGTTCATACTGGCTGCTCATTGCAAATATAGCAATATCACATAAAACAAGAGCTATGCAACACACTATAGTAATAAGTGAAAATCCCTTGTTCAGTCTTTTTCTAATAGGGTTCTTTACTTCCATGCTTTTACTCCTTTTACTTTTTTCTTATTAGTTTTTATATGTATGCGGAGTACTATTACTATATATCAGCTGCATTTCTCCACATCAACTTGTTGATATAGCACGTCTATCAGTATCCAGCAAAATACATAATATAGCCGCATACTGCAATCAACAGGATAACACAAACAGACGTCATCAATATTCTTATGAAGAACATTATCACTTTCTGTTAACCCTATTCTGTCAATATATATAACACGCACCATATGTTATATACAATTATAACAGTATATTTTTGCTTTTTCAACTCTATTTTGTACATTAAAGTTTTCCTGTGAAATTTTCCGTAAATTTCACATTCATAAAATGAAGAATTATATAATTTCAGATAAAAATCTTATGTTATAAATCTTATGTTGTTGAAAATAGCAATAAATAAAGGGCAATACCTTTTTGTGGTACTGCCCTTTAAAATTCTATATAATCTATAAAGAATCAAATCCTTATTTCAGATTGAAAACCCTGCTTAGTTGCCAAGCTGTGCAGCTACCTCGGCTGCAAAGTCTTCGCTCTTCTTTTCAAGACCTTCGCCTACTTCAAAACGCACATAACCGCTGATTGTGAATGAAGCTCCTACTGCCTTGCCAACCTCTGCGATATACTTAGCAACTGACTGCTTACCATCCTCAGCCTTAACGTATGTCTGATCCATAAGGCAGATTTCCTTAAGCTGCTTAGATACACGGCCTTCTACTAAGCCCTTGAAGATCTTATCAGCTGCAATATTAGCTCTATCTGCTAATGCAAGTTCAGCTAACTGAGAAGCTGCTTCCTTTGAAAGGAAGTTGAATAAATACTGCATATTGCTCTTATGCTCATTATATGTTGCGATATCTTCATCACTCCATACCTTATCATTGATAGCCTTATCAATTAACTTGTTTAAGATAGGCTTTGGAAGAGATGCTGGATCGTTTAATGCGCTCTCTTCGATGATTTCTCTTAACTTAGCAAGTTCTTCTGCTGACATATCATTTCTGCTGATATACTGTGGATTCATAGCTGCGATCTGCATAGCTATATTAGTAAGTGCTTCCTTAACTGCATCACCTGAAGCACCCTTAGCAGCAACAAGAACACCGATTCTTCCGCCACCATGAACATATGAAGCTACACAATCACCTGTAAGCTTTTCAAATCTTCTTAAAGAAAGCTTTTCTCCGATTACGATAGTCTTTTCTTCAAGCTCTGCCTTCATATCAAGAATACCGCATACATCTTCTCCGTCTCCGGCCTTATCAACTGATGACTTAAGAGCCTTATCAGCTACATCCTGAACGAATTCCTGGAATACTGCATTCTTTGCAACGAAATCTGTCTCTGAGTTAACTTCTACTACTACTGCTGTATTACCTTCAGATGCAACTCTTGTGATACCTTCTGCTGCGATTCTTCCGGCCTTCTTTTCTACCTTAGCTGCTCCGCTCTTTCTAAGAACATCAACAGCTGCTTCCATATCTCCATCTGTCTCTGTAAGAGCCTTCTTACATTCCATCATGCCTGCGCCAGTAGACTCTCTAAGCTCTTTAACCATTGCTGCTGTAATTGCTGCCATTTTAATATCCTCCAATTATAATATTTTAGAATAATTTTAAAAAATGCTTCAACCTGAAACAACAGGCTGAAGCATACATAAACTTAAGTCAAACCTTAAATATTAAGCTTCCTCAGCTGTTTCTTCTACATCAGCGGCTACAACTTCTTCACCCTGATTAGCTTCAATAACAGCGTCAGCCATCTTTGATACGATTAAGTTAACAGCTCTGATAGCATCATCGTTACCAGGGATAACATAATCTAATTCATCTGGATCACAGTTAGTATCAGCGATACCGATTAATGTGATTCCAAGTGCGTGTGCTTCCTGTACACAGATTCTTTCCTTCTTAGGATCTACAATAAAGATAGCATCTGGAATTCTCTTCATTTCCTTGATACCGCCAAGGTTCTTCTGAAGCTTTTCTAATTCCTTCTTTAAGTTGATAACTTCCTTCTTTGGAAGAACATCAAATGTACCATCTTCCTGCATTGTTTCTATTTCTTTAAGTCTTGCAATTCTTGACTGGATTGTCTTGAAGTTAGTGAGCATACCACCTAACCATCTTTCGTTAACGAAATACATACCACATCTTGCAGCTTCGTTAGCGATAGCATCCTGAGCCTGCTTCTTAGTACCTACGAAAAGGATTGTACCACCATCAGCAACGATATCAGAAACTGCCTTATAAGCTTCGTCAACCTTTCCAACTGACTTCTGTAAGTCGATGATATGGATACCATTTCTTTCTGTGTAGATGTACTCTGCCATCTTAGGATTCCATCTTCTTGTCTGATGTCCGAAATGAACACCTGCTTCAAGTAACTGCTTCATTGAAATTACGCTCATTTTAATACCTCCATTGGTTAAATAATCTTTTGCGGGTTTCATACTCGCATGACAACCAGCGCGTATACTGGCACCAGTCACACAATCCACCTGCATGTTTTTTCACACGAAATGCATTATATCAATAGTATCAATTATTTGCAAGTGTTTTTTATATATTTACTCATAATTTTTACTCTTATTTACACTCTTATTTTGCATTTCATATTTCTTTCTTATTGTCTTGTTATTATTTTAGCAATATTTTCATATGTATCACCTTTTATAAGCTCGAAATCGCCCTCTTGTATCACTCTTGAATAATCCTTTGAATACAGGTATTCAACAAATGCATCTGCATTATCTATAATTCCGTTTTCAGCAAGCATTCTGGCTATATCAGAGGCAACTGTCACCGAACTTATATGTACTGTAACCTTTTCTTTAGGAGCTGTCGTCTGCCCCTCAGTCGTTTTTTGTGTTGCAGCTATAGTACCTGCTGCTGTAGTAACAGCATTATCTGATGCTGCTGTTCCCTTTACATCTGCCTGTGTTGTATATGCTATAACCGAACCAGTAGTTTCATGTATGTCTTTATTATTTCCCGAAGCTTCCGGTGTAATCTTATTAGCAATCATAAGAACAAGCACTGCTAATATTATGCCGCTTCCAAGACCACACATATAATATTTTAATTTCATTTCTTTAATCCTTACTGTGCTATAAAACACTAATTATTACCTGAGCTAAGATTGATAATAAGTCTTACTTCTCCTACACCCATTTTAAGTCTTTTAGCAATATCCACATCCCTGTATCCGCTATTATACAACTTTATAATCTTTTCATTTGAAGAAAGTGCATCATCTAAAATAACTTCAGCTATATCATTTTTTACAGATGGCTTATTCTGAACTGATTGTTTATTCTGCGATTTCTTTTCTGAATATGCATTCGTATTTCTGTTCATGCGTGTACCATTGACATCTTTAACTGTTGTTTTTATTTCTTTGTCCTTCTCGTTTAACATGTCATACATAAACATAACTTCATTATGATTACGATTTATTTCCTTAAGCACTCCATCTGCATATTCATTCATCTCAAGAATCTTTGTGTTAGATAGTTTATCAAGTCTTGCTTCTGTCTTATCTTCTATATCCTGCATTTTCTGTTCTATGATATTGTCTATAGTCTGGGACACCTTGCTCACCTGACTTGCTGCATCATAATCTGAAACAGCTGGATTCATATCTTTATCATGGTCGTTATTATCTGTTATGCCTAATATAATACCTACAATAACACATATTATCCCTATTACTAAAAGTACTATCTCTACTGTTCCCATTATATCCTCCGAAGCTGTTTCCTTTTCTCTATGCCCATATATAACACCATGGTCATAAGGTCAAAACCCGCATGAGCCAGCTCATATTTATTAAATCCTGACATCGAAATCAACGTTCTGATATTCCTGACCCTTTATAATAACTTTTCCATCGGGCTTTTTATTTTTATCATTCTTATGCCCTGGCTGGTATTCATTATCGCTTTTATCCTTGGCATCAAACTTTTTCTGTCTGTTATCGGCATCATCCTTATTATTAACCTTCTCAGACCTGACATTAGCATCCTTTTGTGACTGTACAACTATAGTCTGTTGTTCAATCATCGGCTTAGCATCTTCTCCATGTCTTATCTGGGATACTGTATTCTGCTGTTGGATCATACCGAATTCTGTAGGTCTGATTATCATATTCTTCTCCGTTTCTGTTTACAGTGGAGCACTCTTTATATCAGCACCCTCTTTTCTGAACTGGCAATAATTATACTTTTCCTTAAGGAACATACATATATCTCCAAACATCAGCTGTGTACCAACATATGCAACATTAGAAACCTTTATACAGGCATTCTTTTCCTCGCCCAATGTAGATTTAAGCTGCTCATACTCTTTCTTTTCCTGATTAAGCTCCTGATCCAGTATGATAAGATTTCTCATTGTTTTAGAAAGCATCTCCTGCTTATCCTTATCCAACGTACCTTCCATATCCTGTTTTTTTCTTAACGCTGTCATAAGCTGTGTCAGCTGTATTTTATTGTTGCCTTTAGTGCTAAGACTGTTTTTAAGCTCATCCATACGTTTCTTCATCGTTGGATTAACCCCAACTCCTACCACAGTAGTTGTTCCCATCTCGTTTCCTATAGTTTTAGCTTCTATAAATGATGTCGCTTTCACATCACCACCTATTATAAGTCCTTTTTTACCAGTAGCTTTAATAAAGCCCTTAGCAACTACTCTTGAATGTAATATCGAATCAGATTCTATATTGCCACCTGATTCCACAAGACTGACACTTTCAATAAACTTTGAAACTATATTGCCGCCTGCCTTTATCACAGCTTTATTCATTCCCTGGATACCTCTGTTAAATGTTATATTGCCGCCAGCTATAACGGTTGCACCTTCTACAACCCCCTGTACTACAACATCGCCCTTTGCTTTAACAGAAAAACCGGCAAGTATATTTCCTTTTATTGTGACATCTCCATTATACTCGATATCCCCTGTTGAATTATCTATATCAACAAGTTCAAGCACATTAGATACAACCACTTTATCATTTTCAAGTATAACATGCCCGTTAACCTGACTGATAAGCTTTCTTCCATCCTCTGATATAACAAGGTTTCGTCCAAACCTGAATATCACATGCTTTACCTTATCTGGATTAACCTTCTTACCGAATACATCCACGCCAGCTTCGCCCATGTCCTCTGGATGCAATATTGCTACAACATCACCTGCATTAACATGGTTCACATTCTCTAGTGTATGAAAATCAACTGTTCCATCTTCATTCATCTTAGGTCTTGGCTTAAGTTCTTTATTGAACTTATATTCTATGTATCCGTCTTTGCCATTTCGGACTTGTTTTCCTATTGCTACAACATATATTTTTCCATATTGTCTTTCTTTTATAAATGTATCAATAACACTTTCATCTATTCCGCATTTTATTCCTTTATGCTCAAGATCCCGCATTATTTCATTCTTATCAAGCCTGGTTCCACCCTCAAACGGCGGATAAAAAACAGCCTCTGCTCTCATGCCATCATAGCTTATTCTGTAATCACCGAATTCTCCATATGTAAGCTGCTGCTCATCTGAAACCTTGATTGTTGTTTCTGATAAAGCTCCAGCTTTAACTGCCTCCATTAGTTTAACACTATTACATTCAATTTTCCTTTGATCAATATAATACATGACATCATCTATAGATGCTGCATTATATCTCTCCTTAGGTGGGTAAACCGTTATATAAAGTCCGTCTACTTTAGAAGAAAATTGAAAATACCCTGCCATACATTCTTCAATCATCTTAAACCCACTTTCTTTTGTCGTTTATTGTGATATCGGAGGTAAAAAGTCCTCCGACTTTGCTTCACATGCATAAATATCTTTCATTATGCCGGAAACATATAATCGCCCATAACCTTCTTCATTTTATTCAAAGCTTTTGTGTGAAGCTGCGAAACTCTTGATTCTGACACTTCAAGAGTCATACTTATTTCTTTTAGTGTCATATCCTCATAATAATATAAAACTATCACTCTTCTTTCTTTTTCAGTCAGTGTATCTATTGCTTCGACAAGCTTTTTTTTCGTTTCCTCTTTTTCAACCACAGATTCTGGCTGGTCAAAATGCGAATTTCCCACATTCTCCATTTTGATTTCACTACCCGCTTCTGTGTATTCATCAAGTGATATAAGATTAGAGGATTTCATCTGACCCTGCCATTCACTCAGCTCATCTATTGATATTCCAAGCTCTGCTGCTAGAAGCTCATCAGTCACAACTTTTCCAGTTTCAGCCTCTATCTTTGCCATTGCTGTATCTATCTTCTTTTGTTTCTGCCTGAGTGATCTTGGAATCCAATCCATTTTTCTTATCTGATCAAGAATTGCACCCCTTATTCTAAGACTCGCATATGTCTCAAACTTGACATTCTTACCGAAATCAAACTTATCTATAGCATCAATCAGTCCAAATACGCCATAACCAACAAGATCGTCATATTCGACATTGTATCCAAGATACATATTCATCCTGCCGGCTACCAGTTTAACAAGCTGTGCATATTCTGTTATTAGTTGTTCCCTGATTTCACTGTCATGACTTGCCATGTATCTTTCCCATAGCCTGCTTCTTCCCAATTCATCCATAAAAGAATGCCCCCGTAACGATCATTTAGTTGTTATACCGCTTCTTTGGAATCTTCTGAATTCTTCTTTTCTGACTCAGCTATCCTTGCTTCGATTTCCTGTTTTTCCTTTTCAAGCCGCTCTTCTTCAGCTTTTTCTTCTTCTTTTGTTATATGTCTGTCACATATAAAGCATATGATTCTGCTTACAATATAAAACACTGCCATTACAACCGCCAGTATCCATATAAATGTTAATAAATCATATTTGTTAATAACCATAACGACTGCGGTTATAAAACCAGCTAATAATGATACTATTGCAGATACATTTCTAAACCTTTTCATACATCATCCTCACAAACTCTGCTTATATAACTTTTCTTGGTTTACCTACCGATTTTATAACATAATCGCCATTTTCTGTATAGAACTCCACCGTTCTACCATAATTAAGTCCACAGTCTTCTGATAAAAGCCTGATACCCATTTGAGACAGTTTTTTCTTAACTGCCTCAACATTTCTCTCGCCAACCCTTAAGGTATCATTGTTAGTTTTCATAGCAAACATCTGTGCTCCACCTGCTATCTTGGCAACAATCCTTGACCTGTTAGCACCTAGACTTACCATCTTTGAAACAAGTTCATCTATTCCACTATCTGCGTACTTTGCTGTATTAGAATTATTCTTAAACTGTGTACTGTCAGGCAGCATACAATGTAATAAGCCACCTATTTTGTTTACAGGATCATATAGCGCTACACCTACACAGGATCCTAGCCCAAGTGTCGTCAATACCCCTGGTGACTTACACAACTGCAGATCTGCCATTCCAACTTTAATCATTTCATCTAAATTCATAACCAAACTCTCATCCTAAAGATAATATCAATCAATAACTCCTAATGAACGAAGAATCTTATCATACGATTCAAGTTCTGGAATAAGAAGAAAATATCCTTTAACAAAATCCAGCTCACCGAACTGTGTCTGAATCAATAATAACTTATCACCATATTTACCAAATTCTGATGCTGGAACGCTCAAAAGTGCTCCAACCATATCTATAGTCATCTGTGGAACATCTGCTATAATGTTCATATTTGTCAATGATGAGATAGCTGTAAGATATGAACCTGATGCGATATTGCCTATCTCATTTAATGCAGACATTTCCATTTCTGTGAACTCTGCACTATCGTTATCTTTACTGTCATCCTGTAGCATAAGCGAATTAACAAGATGGTGTGCTGATCTGGTATCGAATATAAACATCATCATTCCATCTATATCTCCACCCAGCTCTAACAAAATACCTACTACAGTCTGATCTTCACTACCTATAATAGTTGATATATCTTTAAACTGGATTAAAGCTACATTAGGAACTGACATGTCCATCTTTACATTAAGCATAGTAGACAACGCCGTTGTTGCATTACCAGCACCTATATTTCCAATTTCTTTTAAAACATCAAACTGTACATCATTAAGCTTTTCTAAACTTACCTTTGACATAAGAAACCTCAATTCTGTGTTTAATCGTTCTCAACAATAAGAGAAACAATATCTAGCAATGATATAAGCTCACCATCATGCTTACCAATACCACTTATGTAACTGTTAGCAACATCGTCACCTGCTGAACGGTTAACCTTTTCTGTATCCTCACTGTTCAGAGTAACTACTTCCATTACCTGATCTACTATTATACCTATAGTAGCACTTTCCACCTTAACGATTATATATCTTGTCTTATCTGTATACACATCATCTTCAAGCCCAAGCTTTAACCTTACACTCATGACTGGTATTATCTCACCACGTAAGTTTATAACTCCCTTGTAGTAATGCTGTGTCTTTGGTACTCTTGTAATATCCTGCTTTCTTACAATATTATCAATATATTTAATATTAATCCCATACTGTTCATTGCCTATTTTTACAACAATGTACTGTATTGTTGTTGATACTTCTTCATTTTTATCTTCTATTGCATTAATGTTTTCCATCACAGGCCACCTCCTATACTAATGTGTTAGCGTCAATAATCAGTGCTACAGAACCATCTCCAAGAATAGTAGCTCCGCTTATCATTCTATTAATATTAATATACTTACCAAGTGACTTGATTACGATTTCCATCTGTCCGATAAGACTGTCAACAACAAGACCAGCAAGCTTATCGCCCTTTCTTACTATAACTACTATAATAGTATCAGTTTCTTCAGCCTCACCTGGTACATCCAGTATATCTCTTAATCTTATAAGTGGTATTACACTGCCTCTAAGATTAATAACCTCTTTAGCATGTACATACTTTATATCACCTACTGGCACATCTTCGATTGTCTCGATAGAACCTAATGAAATAGCATACTTCTCATCTCCAAGCTTAACCATAAGTGCCTGGATGATAGCAAGAGTAAGTGGAAGCCTTATGCTGAAGGTGCTTCCTTCGCCATACTTTGTCTTAACTTCTACATCACCACCAAGAGCCTCAATCTTAGACTTAACAACGTCAAGACCAACTCCTCGTCCTGATACATCTGTAATTTTATCTGATGTAGAGAAGCTTGGCTTAAATAAAAGATCAATAGCTTCCTTTTCTGTTAAAGCATCTGCCTGTTCCTGAGTAAGTGTTCCTTTCTCAACAGCCTTAGATTTAACTTTTTCTACATCTATACCATTACCATCATCTGCAACTTCAATAACTACGTTATTGCCTTCCTGGAACGCATTAAGATAGATTGAACCAACTTCTGGCTTTCCTCTTTCTGCTCTTACCTCTGCACTTTCAAGTCCGTGATCAGCTGAGTTTCTTAAAAGATGCATGATAGGATCACCGATTTCATCAAGAACTGTTCTATCAAGCTCTGTCTCTTCACCTGTTATATATAATTCCATCTTCTTGTTAAGCTTTTTATTAAGATCCCTTATCATACGTGGGAACTTGCTTATAACACCTTCAATAGGCATCATTCGTACCTTCATGACAGATTCATGAAGATTCGTAGTAACTCTTTCAAGGTATTCTATCTGCTCAGTGAATTTCTGATTGTTAGAAGCAGTTTCTCCGTCATCAGATATACTTGCTGATACAAGTCCGTTCTTTGCTATAATAAGCTCACTTACAAGATTCATAAGTACATCAAGCTTATCTATATCAACTCTTACTGTATGGCTTACAGCCTTGCTGTTAGCTGCTGCTGCTTTCTTTGCCTGTGTAAGCATAGAAGGTTTCTTTGTTTCCTCCTTCTTTGCTTCCTTTGAAGATGTTGCTTCTGGTACCTCAGTCTGTTCTGTCTTTGCTTCTTCCTTACTTTCTGTTTCTTCACTTTCAGGGAAAGGTGTTGTTATCGCTTTGGCTTCTGCTGACTTTATTTCAGATACATTTCTTATTATACCAGATATATCTTCCATGCTTTCTTTTGATACTACTACTATTGTAAACTTTTTATCAAACTTTTCATCTTCTATATCCTGTGTTGAAGGTTCAGACTTGATGACATCACAATGTCCCTCAAGATTCTTAAACACAAGAAACGCTCTTGCTGCCTTTAATATACAGTTCTCATCTACTGTAACATCTATCTCGTATACACCAAGTCCCTTCTTTAATGCTTCATTAACTGCATTCATCTCAAAATCAGCAAATGCAAGCTCAGAAGTTCCTTCTCCTGCTGTTACGGCAGAAGCAGCTGTCTGTGGCTGTGTTTCTTTACTTTCTTCGTTATTGCCACCTATGAATGAATTAAGTGCTTTGATAATAGGTTCGTTATCATCAGTACCTTCATCCTGTGTATTCTGTATGTTTGATACATAATTCTCAAGTGCATCAAGACACTGGAACAATACATCACACATATCTGATGTTACTTTTATGTTACCGTTGCGGACTTCTGAGAATACATTTTCCATATCATGTGTAAGATTCTGCATTCTCTTATATCCCATAGTACCTGCCATACCCTTTAAAGAATGGGCAGCTCTGAATATTTCGTTTATTGTATCGCTGTTCTCTGGCTCTTTCTCAAGTATCATTAACTGATCACTTAATGACTGTAAATGTTCATTTGATTCATCAATAAAAATCTCTAAATACTGGCTTACATCCATGTTAAGACACCCCCACGTTTTTTGTTATTGCTTCAGCAACATGATTAAGAGGCACAACCTCATTAACCAGGCCTGTATTAGCTATTGCTTTTGGCATACCGTATACCACACTTGTTTCTTCATCCTGTGCTATAACGTATATGTTTTTATGATTTCTGCTGAGTGCTTTTATTCCATTCGTACCATCTGCACCCATACCTGTAAGTACGACACATGTTATTTCGTCATAGTTACTTTGTGTAAGCGATTCATACATAATATTGGCACATGGTTTAAGACCATCTAATGGTGCCTCATCACTAAGTGAAATAACATAATCCATGCCTTTCTTTCTAACTCTTATATGCTTTCCACCTGGTGCTATATATACCCAGCCTTTTTTAATAGCTTCACCATCTGCTGCTTCTTTAACATTGATTGCACTCATCTCGTTAAGTCTTGCTGCTAGTGAGGCTGTGAATCCTGCCGGCATATGCTGTACAAGTACCATACCCGCATCAAGATTTGCTGGAAGCATCGGTATCACCTGCTGTAACGACTTAGGTCCGCCTGTTGAGCATGCAAGTGCAACAAGCTTATTCTTACCAGCTTTTACCCTGCTATACTTACTGCCATCAACCTTAACGGCATGTTCCAAAGAATCATAACCCGTTGTATGCATAACTGAAGTTCTTGATGAATCTTCTACTGTTCTTGTACTGTTAAGATTTCTTCTTGCCGAAGCAAAAAAAGGCTTACTGCTATCTTCCGGTTTTCTAAATGTTCCTGTGCTTCTTGCTGATGATGCACTGCCTGTTCTCATAGATGCTCTTCTTAAAGAAGATCTGGAATTCGTGGCTACATTAAGCATATTAAAGATTTTGTTCTTAAAATCAATACTCTTTGTCTCCAGATAATTTTCCGGTTTCGTAACAAAATCAAATGCTCCATATTCAAGTGCCTGGATAGTTTCTTTAGCACCTTCCTTTGCAACAGTACTTACAACTATAACTGTCTGTTCTATATGATCCTTCTGCAATCTTTTTAAAAGCTCAAGACCATTAAGCTTAGGCATATTAATATCAAGAATGATAGCACTATACTCATATGGGTGCGACACTATCATATCAAGACCCTCAAGTCCATCTTTTGCGATAGCCGCAACTTCGTATTCATCGCTTTCGTTTATTATATCAGATATAACTCTTCTCATGAGTGCAGAGTCATCTATTACCAGGATTTTTTTAGCCATTATAGCCCAACTCCTTTTTTAACATATTTCTTTGTTGTTCAAATACATATTTGACTATTTCTTCTCTGTCTGCTTCGCTGATGTTTATAAACTGCAGCCTGCTGTCAAACATAGTTTCATCTTTTGAATTCTTCTGTGAATCCACAACCTTTGCAAGTACGTCAGTTTCCTTATCGCCACTATTAAAATTCAGTGTGAATTTAACATAAACCAACTCATTTTTTTCAAGCTGTCTTTTGGAAAATGCCCTTATTCCACCTCCGCTTATATCTACTATAGTACATTTATAATTATCTTCATTAAGAATAAGATCCTGAATCTCATCAAGGCCTTCTTTAATATCAGTTACTGTTCTTAAAGAAGCTGGCATAATACAGCTCAGCCTGTAATATTCTCTTCTCTGTATTCTTACAAGTGCAGAATCAAGCTTTATTTCTGCAACATGAACCTTTTCTTCTTTTCCTCTTGATACTACAGAACACATTGCCCTGTATATCTTATTATCCGAATAAAAATATCCCTCAAATCTTTTTCCCTTTTCCAACGGGACTATGTGCCCCTCATAAATAGGCATTGCACACATAATACCTTCATCAGTAAAGTCAAGTATCTGGCTGGCATATTCTACAGTATCATCATCGCCTGACCTGCTCTTAAACACCATTTCAACCCTGTTTCCCAGCTTTAGCGGTTCAAACATAATCCTTCCTCCTACAGCATCATGATTTATCTTACGGATATCGTTATTTTATACTTCTACATTTTTCTTGAAAATACATTTTTGAAATAACTTCGTATTCCCATCCTGTGTGCAGGAACAGTAATATCATTACCAAGAAGTTCTGCTGCAATATTTTTAAAATGTCTTGCTGCAGAGCTTGAAGGATACATAATAGTTACAGGTTTCTGCTTCATAACAGCTTTTCTGACATTTGAATCCTGAGGAACACTGCCAAGATAACTGAGTTTTATTCCAAGGAACTTTGTAACAACTGCATTAAGCTTTTCATAAAGATTACGTCCTTCACTCTCAGACTCAACTCTGTTAGCAACCATCTTAATAGAACATTCTTCTTTATTGTAGCCTTCATTCATGCTAAGCGCCTTTAATAGCGCATATGAATCTGTTACAGATGTAGGTTCAGGTGTTGTGACAATAATAGTCTCCGGACTAGCAAGCAAAAACTCCATAACACTTGGTGCTATTCCTGCCCCCGTATCAATGATTATCACATCTGCAAGTTCCTCTAAATCTGTCATTTTTCCTACGAGCCTTTTTACCTGCTCCTGATCAAGATTAATAAGATTAGCTATTCCTGAGCCGCCTGATATAAATCCGACACCTTCTGGTCCTTCTGTTATAATATCCTTTATTTCTTTTCCTTTGAACATAAGGTCGCTAAGATTATATTCAGGTATAACACCGAACATAACCTCAACATTAGCAAGTCCAAAGTCTGCATCAAGGATAATAACCTTTTTCCCCATCCTTGTTAATTCTAACGCAAGATTAACCGACAGATTAGACTTTCCAACTCCGCCTTTTCCACTTGTAATAGCTATAACACGGGCATTCTTTATATTATTCTGATTCTGCTTTCTGATCATATTACGAAGATTCTCTGCCTGATCCATCATCATTCGCCACCTCCAAGTAACTGTCTTGCAACACCCTGCTCGTTAATCACTTCTATATCATCTGGTACGTTCTGACCTGATGTTGTATATGAAAGTGGTCTGTCTGTTAACATGCGGATGTTTAATATGTTACCAACAGAACATGTTTCATCCAGTTTTGTAAATATAACTGCCCAATCAACATCATCATACTTATCAGCAATGCTCTTAAGATCCTTATACTTTGTCGTAAGACTTAAAGTAAGATAACACTCAAAATCAAACTCATCTGCTCTTTGTGCAACCTCTTCAATAAATGCCTTAAGTTCATCCATCTGTTCTGTTGCTTTATGCGATCTTCCAGCTGTATCAACAAGTATGAGATCATAATCCTTATATTCAGAAAGGCTCTTGTTCATATCTTCTACTGAATACACAACACTTACAGGACAGTCAATGATTGATGCATATGTGTTAAGCTGTTCAACAGCTGCTATTCTGTATGTATCTGCTGTTATGAAGGCAACTCTTGCCTCCTTTTCTATCTTAAAGCTTGAGGCAATCTTTGCAATAGTAGTAGTTTTTCCAACTCCTGTAGGTCCGATAAAAAATATAACCTTGGCTTTATCGCCCATTTCTATAGTCTTTGGTTTTCCCAGTTTTAATATAATCTTCTGATATACCGCTGCAAGTATACTGTCAAGGTTAGACTCTTTTTTTAGTGAATTCTCTATTTCACCTATTATTTCATCTGCGAATCTGCTGTCAACCTCATTATCTATAAGGTTCTTATAAATAAGCTGAAGGAACTTATAATTCGCATTTTCTCTTTCTTTTACCTGCTTATTTTCACCTGCTGCACCAGATATATCCTCTTTAATATCTGACATTCTTTTAGTATATGCAGAAGCTGCCACTGTCTTTCCCTGACTGCCTGATGATGGCATATCAGAGTTTAAGCTTCCCTGGTTCTGTAAAAGATTATGCAGGCTGTCAAGCTTCTGTTCTATGGCTGATGCTGAGCTTACTGCTGTATTATCATCAGCTATAAGATTAATAGTCGATGAAGTGCCTCCTGACACCATGCTTTGGTTAATCATTCTTTCCGGCTTTGCTTCCTGACCACTGGCAGCATTATTATCAAACACTGGCTTGTTTTTGTTGATACCATCAACTATATCCTTTTCCTCAAGTGCTGCAGTAACCTCTACAGCATCCTTTTTAAACAATCTTGCCAGACCTCTCTGCTTTATACTTTTTATATTAAGTACAACTGCTGTGCTTCCAAGTTCTTCTCTTGCTTTTATTATGGCTTCCATCTCTGTTGGTGCCTGAAACTTCTTAACTATCATTACGCTGTCACCATCCCTACTGATTGTAATTCAATATTAGATTCAACTTCATTATACGAGATAACTATAATGTCCTTATAATAATCAGATGCAAGTTTCTTAAAATACAATCTGACTATTGGTGAAGTTATAACAATCGGATTTTTTCCCATATCCTCAAGCTTCTTTAACTCTTCTCCAAGTGAATCCATGATTGCCTTTGTGCGGGCAGGATCCAGTGAAAGGTAGGAACCCTGTTCTGTATTCTTGACTGCTCCCATAATCTCCTGTTCAACCTTAGGATCCAGTGTAATAACATTTGTAACTTCATTTGGTGGAAAATATTTTCCAGAAATTGCTCTCTTTAAGCTTTGTCTTACATATTCTGTAAGTATATCTGTATCTCTTGTAACCGCTGCATGATCAGCAAGTGTTTCAAATATTGTAACAAGATCTCTTATAGATATGCCTTCTTCGAGCAAATTCTGTAACACCTTCTGAATCTCACCTATTCCGAGCAGCTTAGGTACTAACTCATCAATAAGTGCTGAATTATTATCCTTAATATTATTAATAAGATTCTGTACATCCTGCCTTGTAAGAAGCTCTGCGATATGCTGTCTTATAACCTCAGTAAGATGTGTAGCTATTATTGATGGTGGATCTACAACTGTATATCCCATAGATTCCGCTCTTTCTCTCTGGCTCTCAGTTATCCATATAGCAGGTAGGTGGAACGATGGCTCAAATGTAGGTATACCTGTAATCTCTTCCTCCACATATCCTGGATTCATAGCCATATAATGGTCAAATAAAATCTCTCCTTCACTGACCTGTATGCCTTTTATTTTAATAACATACTGGTTAGGATTCAGCTGTATGTTATCCCTTAAACGGATAATAGGAACTACCGCACCAAGCTCTAATGCAATCTGCCGTCTTATCATAACAACACGGTCAAGAAGATCACCACCCTGATTAACATCGGCAAGTGGAATAATACCATAACCAAACTCAAGCTCAATAGGATCAACGTTAAGCAGTGAAACAACATTTTCCGGCTTCCTTATCTCCTGTGCCTCTGTTTCTTCTGCCTCCGCCATCTCCTCGATAGTTGCTTCACCAGATTTATCCTTAAGTTTTCTTCCATATACTATAAGAAGTATGCCAAGCGGCACAAATATATATATAGGCAATGGTGTTAAAACACCTAAAAATGCAAGAGCAGCACCTACCATGATAAGAACTCTGTCTATAGAAAACAGCTGTCCTACCATCTCATCACCAAGTTCACCTTCACTTGATGCCTTTGTAACAAGAATACCTGTTGACAAAGATATAAGCAATGATGGAATCTGTGAACACAATCCATCACCAATAGTAAGAATTGCATATGTAGAAAGTGCCTCATTTACAGACTGTCCACGATACATCATTCCCATAATAACACCGCCAACAAGATTGATTGCCGTTATAATAAGACCCGCTGTTGCATCTCCTTTAACGTACTTCGTAGCACCATCCATAGAACCAAAGAAGCTGTTTTCCTGCTGAAGCTTTTTTCTTCTTTCAGCCGCTTCCTTATCTGTTATCGCTCCTGTATTAAGATCAGAATCTATAGCCATCTGTTTACCAGCCATCGCATCAAGTGTAAATCTTGCTGTTACTTCTGATACTCTTTCAGAACCTTTATTAATAACTATAAACTGTACAATAATAAGAACAATAAAAATAATCGTACCAATAACAAGATTGCCGCCACCGACAAACTCTCCAAACGTAGCAACTACGTGTCCTGCATATCCATCACGTAAAATCATCTTAGTTGATGATACATTCAGTGATATCCTGAAAATAGTCGTGAATAACAGCATTGTTGGAAATGCAGCCATATCCAGCACTTCTTTAGCATATAATGAATTAAATAATATAATAAGTGCTACCATTATATTAAACGCAAGTAATATATCAAGTAACCATGAAGGAATAGAAATAATGAAGAATAAAACTGCTGAAAGTATATATATGCCCATGAATAAGTCATTTTTCTTTAACTTCACTTTATTTCTCCTTCCCGATGTAATATTGTATCATAAATATTTATCCTTAATAATAGTGTTATATCTGTAATGTAATCGCCACCATATTCTGGCAGCTTCTACATATTTCGACATTGATTAGTTAATTATATCACACATTTTAATTATAATCTATTATTTGTTCGCATAACTACAGCAAGTATTTCTGCCACTGCCTGATATAACTCTGGAGGTATCTCCATGCCTATATCTATGTTATGATATAGTATTCTTGCCAGTGGTTTATTCTCCACTATAGCTATATTGTACTCTTTTGCCTTATCCTTTATCTGGAACGCAAGATAATCTGCACCTTTTGCTATCACTACAGGAGCTTTTCCCGCATCAGGCTCATATTTAAGGGCAACTGCAAAATGCGTTGGATTAGTAATGACAACATCCGCTTCTGGCAGCTGCTGCATCATTCTCCTTCTTGAAACCTCCTGCATCCTTCTTTTTATCTGACCTTTAACCTGCGGATCACCTTCTGTATTCTTGAATTCATCCTTAATTTCCTGCTTAGTCATCATGTTATCGTTTTTGAACTTAATTCTCTGATAAAAAAGATCTGCAAAGCCAACAATAAGAAATACAGCACTTATTTTAATGCCGAGGTCAATAATAATACTGCCTATTGTGGATAAAGCTGTGTTTAGTCCTACATCATAAAATGTCAGAAGAATATTCATTTTACTTTTAACTGTATTATATACCACAATCATTATAATGGATATCATCGCTATTGATTTAATCAGTTCTACAAGCTGTCTTACTGAAAACATCCTCTTAAATCCACTTATCGGACTTATCTTACTGAACTTTGGCTGCAAAGGCTTCGCTGTAACCATCCATTTCTGCTGAAGCATATTTCCAAGTATGGCTATAACAATAGCAACTAATAAAATAGGTATAACAAGCTTTATCATATCTATAATAACCTGCTGCATAACAGAGCCTGCCGTTCTTATCGGCAATCCGTTATAGCTGTCGTCTACAACCTTAGATATAGAGTTATATACCTGTGTATACACATCTATAAGCCCTGTTCCAAGTTTTGATAAATATATCTTTAATATAATAAAAAGAGACATAAGCGAAACCGCCGTTATTAGCTCTTTACTTTTAGCAACCTGACCTTCCTTTCGGATATCGTTAAGCTTTTTACTTGTAGCTGGCTCTGTCTTTTCACCACCAGGTCCATCCTTTGCAAAGAACTGCAGATTAAGCTTTAACAACAAAGTTTCATTATCCATATCAACTCATTCCCCTTACAAGTAATGAAAACAAATCTTTTATTTCCTCAAATATAAAATTAGAAACTGCTGGAAGCATTCTTATCGTGAAGAATATGACAAATATACCAACAAATATTTTAAGCTGCATACCAACAACAAACATATTCATCTGTGGTGCAATCCTTGCAAGAATCGCAAGAATACAGTTGAGCAGAAGCATAGTGGCAAAAACTGGAAGTGCTATTCTGAATCCAATAACAAAATAATCCGACATAAACTGAATAATAGTTGTATATAAACCTGCACCAAACTTAACTCCACCAATCGGAATAACATTGTATGTTTCAACTATTGCTTCTATCAGGAATCTGTGCATACCTGAAATTATCAGAAGCAGCATCAGCATATAATAATAAAAATTTCCCATGATACCAACCTGCATACGTGTTGTCGGGTCATATATCTGTGCCATGGATATACCTATATCCATATCTATCATTTTACCTGAAAACTGTATAATCTGAACTGCAAAAGATGAAACTGCACCAAGCAAAACACCAACTATAACTTCCTGTACTACAATTATACAGAAATCCATCATATTGTTATACTGCACGGTCATGTCCAAATTAATAGAATACACTATAATACTTAGTGCAAAAGAAAAGCCTATCTTAAACCTGTTTGGTACATTCGCAGTATTAAAAAAAGGCGCAGCAAAGACAAATGAGGCTAATCGGATAAGTATCAAAACAAATAGCTCAAATTGTCCAAGTGCGACTTCATAATTAATCATTGTAATTTAATCCTTTAATCAAATATACTGGGAAAAATTCCACAAATTATCCATAAATCCTGTAATCTGATTCAACATCCATGAACCTATAATCATAATAGTAAGCAGAATTGCTATAAGCTTAGGCACGAATGTAAGAGTCTGCTCCTGAATAGACGTAAGTGTCTGAAACAGACTTATCACAAGACCTACCACCATAGATACAAGCAATACTGGTACTGCTGTTTCTACTATAACCCATATTGTCTGTCTTGCTATATTAATAACTGTACCAGCATCCATCTGTATACATGCCTCCACATCTTGTATAAATCCATAAAATCATCATGTATTACTTAAAAGTAAGCATCAGATTACCTATAATAAGATTCCATCCGTCCGCCATAACAAACAGTAGTATCTTAAATGGCGTTGAAATAGTTGTAGGCGGCAGCATCATCATACCCATAGACATAAGTGTCGATGATACAACCATATCTATAACTATAAAAGGCAGGTAAATCAAAAAGCCTATAATAAATGCTATTCTTAATTCACTTATAATGAATGAAGGAATAAGAACTCTCAATGTAATATCATCCTCTGACTTTACAGAGCCTTCCTCATATCCTGCAATCTTCAAAAAAGTATCCAGATCCTTTGTAGATGTCTGCTTAAGCATAAAAGTACGCAATGGCTTTATACCTTCATCAAACGCCTCCTGTACTGTCATCTCATTGTTCGATAACGGAACCACCGCATTATTATATACTTCTGTAAAAGTAGGTGTCATGACAAATACAGTAAGGAATAATGATAAGCCTATAATCACCTGATTAGGCGGCACAGTCTGAGTACCTATAGCTGCTCTTGTAAAATGAAGAACTATAACTATTCTTGTAAAAGATGTCAGCATGATCAGAATAGATGGTGCAAGTGAAATAACAGTAAGTACTATAAGCATCTGTAATACTCCTGCCATATCGCTGCCATCGCCGCTTGATATGCCTATACTTATAAGATTATCTCCATCTGCAGCAAGAACCTTAGCTGACACAGCGAAAATAATACCCATTATTGTACTCATTGCAATGCTTGCTTTAGCTAAAGTTTTCTTATGTTTCTTAATATACTGTAACATACTAAAATCTGCCTAACTTTCTGGCTTGTCCTTTTTGAATTTCTCTAAAATCTCTTTAAAATTATCATTGTTAATAAGCATCTTACCAGATGAAGATTCTTTATATATAAGTTCATCTTCATCCAGTTCGCATAAATATGAAACAGTATCTTTAGCTACTGCAATGGCAAAAACCCTGCTTCCTATCTTTACTATCTGTATGTATTTATTATTTGCTATACGCATAGTTTCCAATATGTTGATATTGCTGCCAGACAACTTATTCTTCTGATAGTTACCAACAAATCTTGTAACGTAATATGTAACAGCTAATACAAAAATAAATATTATAAGTAAAGTGAGAAGCTGCGCAAATGCCTCTATTCTGCTGCTCATCGATGCAATAACCATCAGCCTACAACTTTCTGGACAGCTTCAAGAACTCGGTCTGCCTGGAAAGGCTTAACAATGAAATCCTTAGCACCTGACTGTATTGACTCAATAACCATAGCCTGCTGGCCCATGGCAGAGCACATGATAACAGAAGCGTTTGGATCTGTTTCTTTTATCTTCTTAAGTGCCTGAATTCCATCCATCTCAGGCATAGTAATATCCATAAGGACTAAATCTGGCTTTAACTCATTATACTTTTCAACAGCCTTTGCGCCATTTTCTGCTTCACCTGCGATATTGTAACCATTCTTTGTGAGGATATCCTTAATCATCATTCTCATAAATGCCGCATCATCACAAATCAAAATATTCTTAGCCATATGATTGATTCTCCTATCTTATCTAAAATAAAAATATAAATTATTCACTAAAAATCCTTATTTATTATACATCAATAATCGTGATTTTCATATATGTATTTATTAAAAAATTTATAAATAAAATTTATTTAACAATTTCTGTTATTCTTACACCAAAGTTTTCTTCGATGACTACTACTTCGCCCTTGGCTACGTACTTTCCATTGACAAGTACATCTACAGCCTCACCTGCTATTTTGTTAAGTTCAACAATAGTTCCTGGCGAGAATTCAAGAATATCCTTAATAGACTTTGACACTCTTCCAAGTTCTACTGTAACCTGAAGAGGTACGTCCATAATCAGATCAATATTTTCCTGCTGTGTGAGCGGATTAACATCAGCTGCAAATGGCTGGAAAGCTGCTGGTGCAACATTAACATCCTGTGCTGGCTGCTGTGGCATTCCGTATCCATATGGCATACCCATATTAGGCTGCATACCCATATTAGGCTGCATTCCCATATTTGGCTGTGCCATTCCATAACCATATGGCATGCCCATATTAGGCTGCATTCCCATATTCTGTTGTGGCATTCCCTGCTGCATATATGGCTGCTGTGCCGACATATCGTTAACAGGCTGCTGTATCTGCTGTGGCTGTGCCTGTGGCTGAACTGGCTGCTGTGGTGCTGCTGTAGCTGCCTGACTTTCCTGACCGGCTGTAGCACCAGTTGAAGCTGTTGCCTTATCAGAATCAGTCTGACCTCCCATTGTTGGATCAAGTGAGAACATATTAAGCAGTTCTCTTGCGAAATCTATAGGATATAACTGCATTATCTCACTATCAATAAGATCTCCTATCTGCATTTTAAATGCAACCATAACAAAAGGTTCTGCTAAAAATGGTGGAAGTGAATCATCCATTTCGTTATATGTTTCCACAACATTAGCTATAGGTGGACTTATATCTATTTTTCTGTTGAACATAGATGAAAGTGATGTTGCCGCAGAACCCATCATCTGGTTCATAGCCTCACCTATTGCACTAAGATGAAGATCAGTAAGTTCTTCACTATCATCAGCATTACCAGCTCCACCCATCATGAGATCTGTTATTATCTTTACATCTTTTTCTTTTAATATAAGCACATTGTTTCCATCAAGACCTTCTTTATATCTTATCTGTAACATTACACAAGGTCTGTCATACTTTCTTGAAAGATGATCCCAATCTGCCACCTCAACTCTAGGTGTAGTTATATTTACCTTCTGATTAAGCAGTGAACTAAGAGTAGTCGCTGCTGTTCCCATACTTATGTTAGATATTTCACCAACTGCATCCTTTTCGTAATCAGAAAGAACCTCATCAGCACCTGGATCATTGTTTGTAGTATTATTATCACCAGTTACGCTGCCATCATCCTGAGTTGTCATATCCGCATTATCATTGCTGTTGTTATTATCATCATCATTCATTCCATTTAATAATGCGTTTATCTCATCCTGTGATAACATGCCATCCATCTGTTACTCACTCTCCTCTCTAATTACGTCTGTTATCCTAACTGCGTATTTATCTTCAAAGTAACCAGGTAATGCATTGAACTTTTTAATATTGCCCACATATACATCAAGCTCCTGGTCAACTTTTTTATCAATTTTAATTATATCTCCTATCTGAAGATTAACAAAATCTGAAACGTTAACCTTAGATTCACCAAGAATAGCCTTAATAGGTACTTTTGTCTTACTAATCACATTTTCAATAACTTCACCATACATTGTTGGATCCTTCTCCTGCATATTGGAGAACCAGAACTTGGTGTTAAGCTTATCCATAACTGGCTCAAGCAAAGTATATGGAAGACATACATTCATAAGACCTTCAACATCACCAATCTTAAGATTGATAGTTATAATAGCAATCGTTTCTGTCGGTGATATAATCTGCGCAAACTGTGAGTTTGTTTCTATTCTTTCAAGCCTTGGTGTTACTTTAATAACATTCTCCCACGGCTCTTTTAAAAGATTAACACATATTGAAAAAATTCTTTCTATAATGGTAAGCTCTATCTCAGAAAAATCTCTTTCCTTATCAAGAGCTGTACCTGTTCCTCCCAGCAGTCTGTCAACTATAGCAAATCCCAGGTTTGATGCCATCTCCATAACCATATTGCCTGCTAATGGTTTCATACTTACAACACCAAGCAGAACTGGGTTAGACAAAGCATTTGAAAATTCTGAATATATTACTACTTCTGAATTTACTATATCAACGTTGACTGATTTTCTTAAATAGGCTGGAAGATTAGTTGCTAGAAGTCTTCCAAAATGTTCAAAGATAATTTCCAGAGTTCTTAAATGTTCCTTGGAGAACTTAGATGGTCTTGCAAAGTCATAATTCTTGACCTGTTTTTCATCAGTGCCCTTCATTTCTTCAACATCTAACTCTCCACTGCTAAGAGCCTTCAAAAGATTATCTATTTCGTCTTGCGATAAGACATCTGGCATATCTTCCTCACCTCCTTATATTTCTTAATCATAAACGCATTCCTTTTATTTACTGTACTACTATAGATACAATCACTGATGTTATACACTTTGTCTGGAATGTATCCTGCAGCTGTGTTAACAATTCACTTTCAATAGTTGTTTTGCTTGCTGCTATTGTACTATATGTATATTTCATAGCCTCTGTCTGGACTGCATTTACTATAACTTTCATTCCATTGTTAATTGTAGTGCTTTTAGCCGAATAATCCTTAGCTTTAGTATTAAGACCAAGTGACACATTCATAACAGCATAATGAGTTCTTCCGCCATCTGTATAAGATATCATTATATCATTGGAACCATTATTAGTCACATCCACATAAGATGTATCTTCTATTTCTCCACCAGATGATGAACTCTTATCTGAATTATCAATACCAGCTACATCAAGATCTATTATTTCTGCAACCTTCCCTATAAGCTTATTCGTTTTATTATTAGTTGACACCAATGAAAATGTAAGAATAACCGTAAGTGCAAGATTAATAAGTACAAGCGCTAGTGTTATTACATTTAATGTACTTTTTTTCATATGCTTTCTCCTTTTACTGAATATCCTTATTCAGGTTATTATATATTCTTATCTCAACGCGGCGGTTCTGGGCTCTTCCTTCTGCTGTTGAATTATCAGCTACCGGAACGTTTTCACCTCTTCCTGATGCCGTCATAGTCTTAGAATCGAAATTCTTATTTTTCACAAGATAATTATATACGCTATGTGCTCTATGAACAGAAAGCATCATGTTATCAGGATACTTTGCTGTGCTGATAGGATTGCTGTCTGTATGTCCTTCTATGGTTATGTAATTATCATTGTACTGATATATTGCATCAGCAACGCTATCCAAAAGCTTAACTGCCTCTGGTGTAAGCTCTGCATCTCCCGAATTAAATAGAACACCACCATTCATGTTAAGCATAACATATTTGCTTGTTGCAGTTATTTCAACCTGATTATTTACATTAGCAGACTTCAGATTGTTTTCTATCTGTTCTGCCATGTTTTCAGACTCTTTTATACCTTCTTTTTCTATCTGCTCCTGGGCACTTTTAACCTCTTCAGTGAATTCACCATCAGTGTTAAGACCCATATTATTGTAATAACTGCTAAGATCATTAAGCTGTGTTGCTCCACTTCCAACGAGTATTCCTTCATCAGTAAGTGCCGAGCCGCCTGCCGAAAATATACTAAAGCTTGCATTAAGTGATGCTGCTACTTTTTCAAACTTTTCTGCATCTACTGTTGACATAGAGAAAAGCAAAACGAAGAAGCACAACAGCAGATTCATCAAATCACTAAAAGTACTCATCCACGCTGGTGAACCAGCTGGCTGTTCCTGAGCTCTTCTTTTAGCCATTAAGCTTCACCTCCACCTTCTTCTCCTATGCCTGTTCTTGAAACTGGTGAAAGGAATGACTTAAGCTTTTCTTCTATAACTCTTGGATTTTCACCTGCCTGTATTGAAAGAAGACCTTCAATAACTATCTCCTTAAGCTGATACTCAACAGAATTCTGTGCCTTTAACTTGTTAGCAATAGGCGTACAGAACCAGTTAGCTATAAGTGAACCATAGAGCGTTGTAAGCAAAGCTGTTGCCATCGAAGGTCCGATTGCCGAAGAATCCTGAAGATCCTTTAACATATTTACAAGACCTATCAGTGTTCCTATCATACCCCAGGCAGGACCAAGTGTAGCCCATGTTTCGAAGAAGCCAGCTACGCCTCTGTGCCTTTCATCCATATTCATAAGTTCCGTTTCAAGAATTCCTCTTACAAGTTCAGGCTCTGTACCATCTACTATAAGAAGAATACCTTTTTTCATGAATTCATCATCTAAATTCTGAGCAACCTCTTCAAGAGCAAGAAGTCCTTCTTTTCTTGCAACGTTAGATAATTCAATAATCTTAGATATCGTAGCTCCGTGATCATACTTTGGATCTTTAAATGCAAGACCGATTCCCTTAAAGCTTCCAAGGAAATCTTTTAGAGTATAAGAGGTTATAAGTCCTGATAATGAACCTCCAATTGTAATAATAATTGAAGGAACATCAACGAAATTCTGTAAAGTGGAAACTCCGTTTCCCCACAGAATACCGAATACTACCATTACTGCTCCGACAATAATACCAATAAGTGTAGCTATATCCATTCAATACACCATCCATTCTTTTGTTGTGGGGTAAACTTATCCATATAAATACAATACCCCCATGTAAACTATCTATATTAAAACACCAATGGCAAAATATTGCAACAAAATACTGCCATTTTATGCATATTTTTCTATTTTATCAGATGCGCTGCAGAATATCTTCTGCAGCGTTTCATTCATGCATGGATTACTTTAATCCAGTTAATTATCGCTTAAGGTTAATAAGCTCATCAAGCAACGTATCTGATACAGTTATTATTCTTGAATTCGCCTGATATCCTCTCTGTGTTGTAATCATATTAGTAAATTCTGCTGCAAGGTCTACATTGGACATCTCAAGAACACCTGACTGAATCTTTCCAGCTGTATCTGATATTTCCTTTCCTTCACCGTCGAATATTCCTGAATTAAGAGTTGCCTTATAAAGGTTTTCACCAACCTTTTCAAGACCAGCCGGATTAGTAAACTCTGTTACAGCTATCTGTCCTACATACTTTGTATCACCATTACTGTAGCTTGCAACCAAACGTCCTGATGTATCTATACCTACAGATGTCATAGTACCAGCTGCTTTACCACCGCCAACATATCCACCTGCATCTTTATCATATATACCATATGTCTGATTGATTGAAGTTTTATCCTTAATCATTTTAAGTCCTGATACATTAACTGATATTTCATGGTTATCATTACCTATATCACCAAGGTTAGTTCCATCTGGATCTTCTATAGTAAATGTGATGTTATCACTATCACCATTTTTTACAAAAACGCCTGTATCAGAGTTGAATGTGATAGTGTCATTAGTTAATATTGAAAGGTTAGTCTTTTCTCCATCCTTTGTTACAGACGAACCTTCTACAGAATATGTAACCTGGCTTCCTGTAGTACCTGATGTACCCGTTCTTTTTATTTTGATAGTAGCCTGATATGAACTGCCTAAACTATCATAGAAGTTAAGTGTTGCAGTAGTACCTTCATCCGAAGAAGAATTGATATTACCAGTTAATGTAAGTCCTGTTGTCTTCTCTGGCATAGTATACTTAGTATCAGCGGATTCAAGATATAACTTAGATACCTTATCCTTAACCACTTCACCTGTTTCAGGATTTACCTGCCATCCCATAACATTAGCTCCTGACTGGGTAACAAGTGCTCCTGCTTCATCTCTTGTAAAGTTTCCTGCTCTTGTAAAGAATGTTTCTCCACCACTGCTTACTATAAAGAATGCATTAGCTCCTGTTATTGCAAGGTCTGTAGCATTATCTGTTCTTTCTGTAGAGCCTTCTGATGTTATCGATGTTGATATAGCACCAACCGATGAACCAAGACCTATCTGTTTTGCATTGGTACCACCTCTTCCAGTAGTTGCATTAGGTCCTGTAGCTGTCTGTGTTGTCTGATAGAACACTTCATTAAAAGTCATAGACTGTGACTTGTAAGCAACTGTATTAACGTTAGCTATATTGTTACCTATAACATCCATTCTCGTCTGGTGTGCTCTTATACCTGATACACCAGAGAACAATGATCTCATCATAATATTGTTCCTCCATATTGCCTATACCTGTATTTATTGATGAGCGTCCATTCCTTCTGTCATTCAGGAATGGATAGCATCCTTTATGGTCCTGCTATATAATCACCGCACCATCAATATTCGTATATATATTATCTTCACTTGAATTCTGGTCAATTGCTGTTATAACCATTTTTTTATCAGTATTAACTATGAAAGCAAGATCATCCACAAGCACAAGGGATTCCTTGATTCCTTTATCAGATGCTTTTTTAGTACCTTCTTCAAGTCTTGTCATCTGGTCGTCAGTAAGTCTGATATCTCTCTGAGTAAGTCTTGCATCAGCGTGCTTTGTAAATCTTATCTGTCCCGTGACAGCTTTTTTTACATCAGTTCTGTCTGATACAATCTCATCTATCGACTTCTGCCTGCTTAATATTTCAGTAAATGAAGGGCCAGCATAACTGGCATTAACATCCTGTTTCTTTCTCTTACTGATGACTTCGGCCATTCGTTCAATTGAATTAATATTATTGTTAATCATATTATTCATACGAATCTCCTGTTCCTGTCCGGATACTTAAACTCCTTTTACAGTATCTCTTTACTCTGTCTTATTGTCTGTATCAGTTTTGCTGCTACCTGCAGTGCTTCCATTGCTTCCATTATTATTCCACTTTTCATAGTAATCCTTGTCAATAACCTGATCAACATCGTTGATATCATAAAGGTTACCATTAATACCAAGATATACTATTCCATCAATCTCCTGCCAGCCATTAACTATACCACCTGCATAACCTGTACTGTTAGTATCTGTCTTTACTATAACAGCCTTGCCTATAAGATTAGAGGCTGTCTGGCTGAGTACCCTTTCATTCATCTCACTAGTAGCTTCTACCTGTGAGAAGGTTGCCATCTGTGCCATATAATCTGAATTGCTTGTAGGCTCAAGTGGATCCTGGTTCTGCATTTCTGCTACAAGAAGGCTTAAGAAATTCTCCATATTAAGAGTATTTGATTTCTTTGTGTTAGATGTCTTAGATGTAGAACTCATAATCTGATTAGACACTTTACTTGTTGTATCTATAGTTCCTGCCATAATATCATCTCCTTTCACATGTTAAAATTTTAAGTAATAACTGCTTTAATATCAGATAAAACTCATGCATTATGCCATATATTCAACACTGCTGTTTCCATTCTGTATTGAATCTTTTCTTCTGATATCCTGTGCACTTACAGTCTCATCTTCATCATCCATATAGTCGGATAAATTAAGCTTTTTGTTTATCTTTTGCTCTGACTGCTTTCTTTCAGACTCGTTTTGTCCAAAGTTCTGTCCCGCTTCAAACTGATGAGTCATAACAGTAATCTCTACAGCCTCTACTTTTATTCCCTGATTCTGGAAATTCTCTTTAAGAGCTGTTACCTGATTCTCAAGTGCTGTCTTGACCTGTTCATTCTGAGCTGCTATCTGGGCTGAAAGAATACCATTCTTAGCTGTAACCGTAACATGAACACTTCCAAGTCTTTCAGGATTAAGCATCACCTCTATACTTGTAAGCTCTCTTCCCGATGAAAGCTTAATCTGGTCTATAACCTGATTAACTATATCTGCTTCACTTACACGTGAAGTATCCTCAGTTACAATGTCAGCAAAACTATCCTTCATGCTCTGGATAATACTATCAGCAACACCGCCATAGCTTTGTGTATTGTGATTCTGTTCGCCTGTATGTTCGCCTGTACTCTCCTCATGTTTTGAAGAGCCCTGTGCTGTAACCTTAGCAGCAAGTACGTTACTAAGTGACTCTGTTTCAGAAACTGACTGATTATCTGTTATACTGCTATCTGTATTTTTTACAACTGTTTCATCTGTATCTTTTTTTACCACAGCATCCGTTCTTACCACTAACACAGCATCATCAACATCTGTGTTTAACATATCTGCTATATCTTCCTGTGCTGTATTAACAGCATCCAGAACCGATGTAAGCTTACCAGACATATCATCATCTGTTATAAGTGTTATAGAATCAGCGCCTGTTAAAGCACTCACCAGCTCAGTAACTTTTACTACCGAAAGTAAATCATTATCTGTTATCCCAAGCACTTCCATCGCCTTAGCTATGTCTTCATCAGAAACATCCAGTTCTTCCTTAATAGTATCCTTCACATTCTGAACTACATCATTTACTTTTTCATCAGACTTATTATCCTGTTTACTATTGTCAGTTTTATCAGCTTTACCTGTGTCAGCTGCATTCTGCTTTTTATCAACCACATCTGTATCAGCTTTAGTATTCTTTGTATCAGTTGTATTCTGGTCTTTAGCTGTTTTTACAGCATCTGCTATTCCAAGCTTACTATCTGATGAACCTGTGCCTGCATTAGAAGTATTCTTAGATATTGAGGCTGCCATGACAGACTTAAAATCTGATGATTTGCTTTTGGTATTACTGCTTTTTGAAGCTGTTCCTGAAGAAGTATTTCTTACTGCCCCAGCTCCCATAACTGCTGAACTTACCATACTTTTTACCTCCTTTCCTGATATATCCGTGAGTGCCTTATTCACATACAACACTCACAGCATTTTATATATGTAACAGATTACAGATTATACAACTGTTAATCTTATAATCTAATTACCAGTGTTAACTCTATGGATACATAATCTTTGTTATCTTAGCTGCATATACAGGATCCATCGCTGCAAGAACTGCACCTCTCTGCTTTGAAGTCATACAGTTAAGAATCTTGGCAACAAGATTGGTATCTCCTGTCATTTCTTCAAGAATAGCTGCTGCTTTTTCAGCATCCATCTTTGAATATGCCTCTGCCCAGTCCTTAACGCGCTGTGATTCCTGAAGATCCTTAACAACCTGCTGGTATAGCTTTGCTGCATTATCTGCATCTATTGACTCATACCACTGCTTATAGTTTTCTATATCCGGCGCATTATCTGCATATACAACCTCACGGTCAAACTTATCTTTAAGGTCCTGATAATACTGTGCATTTTCTTCAAATACCTTAAGTCTAGCAATCTCAGCCTGAAGCTCTGATATAGTCTGCGAATCTGACGAATCTGAATTCTTGTAATTATCAAGCTGTGACTCAAGCTCATTAATTCTGTCTATTGCCTCCGAGAGATTCTTATATTTACCACCTGTTTCTTTGGCTATATCCTCGTCTGTTGCAGCTGGAAGAATCATATTGATACCTGGAATATTCTTAAGATAAGGACGCAGCATACTGCCTATTCCTCCAACATTCATCTTTATAAGCAATGCAAATATAGCAAGCCATACGATAATAACAGCAAGTACAATAAGTATATTGAGGAACTTATTGCCACCAGCACTTTCAGATTCTTCACCCATGTCTAAGTCATTATCAATATCTAATTCTTCCTTGGATTTCTTCTTTGCCATAATAATCTGTTCTCCATATTAATTCATCTGTGTTTTCTATAATACTCTATTATAGTTATCATAACAATCACACATCATCTTCTCTATTATTATAATTGAAACTTACAACTTCATCAATCTCTTTCATTTCCTGGGCGTTTAATTCATGTAAAAATTCTTCAAAAGCTTTTTCTTTCAACTTTTCCTGAACCTTTCTTTCTTTAACTGCCACCGTCAGCTTCATCATAGCTGTTTCTACATTCTTTTCAGCAAGTCTTACCCTTACAGCCTGGTTCTTTACCATATCCTCTGTTATCTCTATAGCCTCATTGCACCTTCTTATCTTTGCAATATCCAGCTTTCCAGAAGCTAATGCCTTAGCCTGCGCCTTATATGAATTTAAAGTATCAACTATGCTTCTCATTCTGTTTTCTTCATCATGAAGTGCACCTAACATCTGCGCATATTCTGTCTTAGCCTGTGTTTCCATACGCTCCTTTATGTTAAGCACATTCTGCATACTATATATAAACTTTGCCATTATCCATCTTTCTTTGATATACCTGTCTGTTTCTTAAGCAGAAGTTATTCTGATATCCTTGATTATAAAGGCTTCACATCATTATCTTCTCTGTCCTGAAGGTGGACCTCCAAGTTTTAGCTTACCTGTTTCAAAATCATCATAATCTGCAAACAGTTCAATAAGCTCCTGTAGTTCTTCTTCAAATGAAAACTTTTCATCTGTCTGCTGCATAAGAAACCTGTTAACGGCATCTATCTTATATATGGCATAATCTATATTCCTGTTAGAACCACTCTTGTATGCTCCTATATTTATAAGATCCTCTGCTTCATTATAGGTTGCAAGAACTGTTTTCAATCTTCCTGCTGCCTTCTTATGTTCCTTTGTAACTATCTGGCTCATACATCTTGAGATGCTCTGAAGTACATCAATCGCCGGATAATGATTTTTATGTCCAAGCTTTCTTGATAACATGATGTGTCCATCAAGAATACTTCTTGCTGTATCAGTGATAGGCTCATTAAAATCATCTCCATCTACAAGCACTGTATAAAGTCCTGTTATTGAGCCCCTGTCTGACATACCAGCCCTTTCAAGAAGCTTAGGCATCTCACTGTATACACTTGGCGGATAGCCCCTTGTTACTGGCGGCTCACCAGATGCAAGCCCAATCTCTCTTTGTGCCATAGAAAAACGTGTTAATGAATCCATCATAAGAAGAACATCTTTGCCCTGATCCCTGAAATACTCTGCTATAGCTGTCGCTGTCTTGGCAGCCTTGTTTCTTATAAGTGCAGGTTTATCTGATGTTGCAACAACAAGTACACTTCGTTTCATGCCTTCAGGACCTAAGTCTCTTTCTACGAACTCTCTTACCTCTCTGCCTCGCTCTCCTATAAGAGCGATAACATTGATATCTGCCTTTGTGTTTCTTGCAAACATACCTAACAACGTACTTTTTCCAACACCACTTCCGGCAAATATTCCTATTCTCTGTCCCTTACCTACTGTAAGCAGGCCATCGACTGCTTTAACACCGAGAGGAAGAACTTCACTTATTATTTCTCTTTCCATAGGATCTGGCGGTGCAGCCTCTACGGAATAACTGTTATCCAGTGTAAGTTCTGCCCCATCTGTCGGGTTGCCAAGACCATCAAGTGTATGACCTAATATATCATCTCCTACTTTTACAGCAAGTGGACTTTCTGTATTCTCAACTATGCTTCCTGGCCCTATTCCGTCTACAACATCAAAAGGCATAAGAAGTACTCTTGAATCCTTAAAACCAACCACCTCTGCATATAGCACCTGGCTTTTATCTGCTGAATATATTTTACACAGGTCGTTTAACTTAGCATCCGGTCCTATTGACTCAATAGTAAGTCCAACTATCTTTGTAACCTTTCCAAGCTTCTTATAGAAAGATTGCTCTGTTAAAGCATAATACTTATCTTTATTCAGAATTGACAACTTTCCTTCCTCCCTGTCTGAATCATTCAACTGATTTTTTATTGTGTACAACTTAGAAGTTTAATATCCCTGATAAGATTGTTAAGCTCAATATCCAGACTGCAGTCATATACACCAGTGTCACTCTCGATAATGCACTGATTCTTCTTCATGGCTGCATCTTCAACGATATCCATATTAACTTCCTTAGATACTGCACAGTATATTTTCCCCTGATTGTTTACAAGGAACCTGTAATCATCTGGCGAAACTCTTATAACGAATTCATTGCTTATATCCGAATTCTTCATAACTCCATTGATAAGGCCAATGATAATCTCTTTGTTATCCTCAGCTACCGTATAAGTTATCTTTCTAAAAACCTCTGTAATAGTTTCTACCAGCTCAGGTTCTATTGCAGCCTTCAAGTCATTGTATTCTTTTTCAAGCTGTGCCTTTTTTTGCTCGTACTCCCTTTCAAGTGCTTCTGCCTTTGATTCATACTCTTCTCTGGCATTGTATGCACCCTGCTCATATCCTGTACGCTTAGCATCTTCTATTATTTTTCCAGCTTCCATATGTGCCTGTGCCAACACCTCATTAGCTTCATCTTTTATGCTTCTGGCCTGTTCATTAGCCTCTTCTATAGCTGCTGCAAGCTGATTTTTAACATCATCCGGATTCTGTGAATCCACAGCTTCATTTTCATCTTCTGAACCTGTAAGAAGCTGTTCAACAACATCTGCCTTTAGTCCATTCACGAAGCCATCCGCATCAACATTACTATGGCTTTCTTTATCACTAACAATATTTTTAAGCTTAAGCTTTATAAGTTCATTATAGTCAATGATTCTTTCTTCGCTTATAAACGTAGTTCCTCTTTTTAACAGATTAGACAATTATTTCGTCACCTCCGCCTCTTGCTATTACGATTTCAGCTGAATCCTCAAGCTTTCTGATTATATTAACAATCTTCTGCTGTGCCTCTTCAACATCCTTCATACGTACAGGTCCCATATATTCCATATCTTCCTTTATCATTACAGCAAGACGCTTTGAAAGGTTATTAAGAATAACATTCTGTACTTCTTCTGTTGCTCCCTTAAGTGCAAGAGCAAGATCAGAGTTATCAACATCTCTAAGCACTCTCTGGATAGCTCTGTCGTCGAGTGAAAGAATATCCTCGAATACGAACATCTTCTTTCTGATCTCGTCTGCAAGCTCTGGCTCTTCAACCTCGAGTGTTTCCATGATATGTCTTTCTGTTCCTCTGTCAACAGAATTAAGGATTTCAACGATAGCATCAACACCACCAACAATCGTGTAATCCTGATTAACTAAGGATGCAAGCTTCTTCTCAAGTACCTTTTCAACCTGCTTGATAACATCAGGTGATGTTCTATCCATCTGGGCAATTCTGCGCGCTACATCTGCCTGCTTTTCAGGTGGCAGTGAAGATATAACAGCTGAAGCCTGTGCCGGAGGAAGATACGACAAAATCAAAGCTATAGTCTGAGGATGTTCATCCTGTATAAAGTTAAGCAGCTGCGATGAATCTGTCCTTCTGATGAATTCGAAAGGACGAACCTGAAGGCTTGCTGTAAGCTTTCCAATAACAGCTTTTGCTTTTTCTTCACCAAGAGATTTCTCAAGAAGCTCTTTAGCATATCCTATACCACCTTCTGCAATATACTGCTGGGCAAGACATACTTCATAGAACTCATTAAGCACCTGCTCTTTAGTTTGTGGAGATACACTGTTTGTATTGGCTATCTCAAGTGTAAGCTGTTCTATTTCTTCTTCTTTTAAATGTTTGAATATTTCTGCTGATTTTTCAGGACCAAGGGCTATAAGCAGTATCGCTGCTTTTTCAACCCCGTCCATGCCTTTTTCACCATTGTTATTCTTTCGTGCCATATATGTACTCCCATATTATATTTATTACTGTTCTTAACTCCAATCATCATTCAACCAGTTACGAAGCAGTAATGCAACTGCCTCTGGATTCTCATCAACAAACTTCTCGATTGCCTTTCTTGTTTCAGACTTCTCCTGAAGATCAATATCATCAACAGAGGCCTGCTGGTTCTCTCTTGTTGAAGCAAGCATTTCTTCAACTGACAGCTCAGGTTCTTTTTCTTCAACAGTAAGTGGACGTGCACTTCTGATAATAACAAAGATAAGTATTCCGAGTATAGCTGCTGCTAAAGCAAGCTGAATCCAGAATGATGCCTTGCTTAAAATATTAGTTGTCTGCTTATCAATAAATGAATTCTTCTGATATGCCACAACAGATATATTAGCAGGATCAATACCTGTACCCTTTGATATAATATCTATCCATGTGTTATCTACTGCTATAGGAGAAGGCTCTGCATTCTGGCTCTTGAAAGTATCCCAGTCAGTTCCATCAAGATATCCAAGCTTGCCCGCCTGTTCTTCCTCATATGTCACATCCTGTATAAGTGTTACTGCAATAGAAGAATTAGCCTTAACTATCGCGCCAGGATCGGTATTAGTTGTTGTTACAAGCTCATTAGGAAGATAATCAAACTCATCAACTGTATACGTAGATGATGATGTTGTTCCATCTGTTATATCGTAAGTAGTTTCATTATTACTTGCAGTTCCAGGTGTTCCACTTGCACCGTTTGTTCCTGTTGATGCCTGCTGATATGAATGACTATAAAGTCCCTCATCTCTTCCATCCTGTGCTGTATACTCCTTAGCTATTTTGTTAACTGTATTCCAGTCCAGTTCATAGTTAAGTGTGATAACTGCATCATCATAAAGACCTGTTGCAAGTATATTTCTTAGCAGAGAGCTGCTTGTTGTAGCCTCTATCTGTGACTTATACTTTAACTTATCATTCATTCCAACACCTGATGTTGTACTGTTCCCTGATGCTCCGTTAAATAATGTATTTCCCTTGTTATCTATGATAGTAATGCTCTTCGTAGAGTCATTTCCAACTGCCATAGCAAGAAGTGCTGCCATACTCTCCGCTGTATCGCCGCTTATCTCTTTAGTTGTAACAAGCTTTACTGCTACTGTTGCATCTGTTGCTGCCTGATAGAACGAGTTAGTCTTCTCAGGCATATTAATGGTAACAGAGGCTGTCTTGACCCCATCCATATCCTCAAGGTCTCCTGCCAGCTTAGTTTCAAGATAATGTGCATACTGCTTCGTGCTATCTGAATCTGTTGTTGTAAAGCTCCTCTTCATGGCATCTTCAAAAGTATAACCATCTGACTTAATATCCTGTGTTGCAAGTAACATCTTACATGCTGTAAGTTCTTTTTCATTTACGCTTACTACCATATTGTCTATTTTATACTTATGGTTATTCTCGGTAAGTATCGATGTTACTGAATTCATCTCTGTATAATCTTCACATGTTACAAGTACCTGATACTTAGGACGTGTAAGTACAACTGACAATATGCCTACTACAGCTATAAAAGCCACTATTGAACTTACTATTATTATTCTTTTCTTTACCGACCAGCTCTTCCAGATATCTAATAACTTCTGTGGAATCTGTTTTAATCTATCTGCCATTATTAACTCCTAAGTAATTATATCTGCATATTCATGATTTCTTTATATGCTTCTAATGCTTTATCTCTTATTGCAACTGTGTACTGCAATGCTATATTAGCCTTCTGCTGATACACTCCAAGCTCGTGTGTATTCGTCATATTGCCAAGTGCATAATCAACCTCAGCCTGTTGTGCCTGCTGGATATATGAATTCGTACTGTCTAAAAGACCTGATACTGAATTAAATACTGAATCAAATGTAGAATTTCCAGATGTATCTGTCTTTGTAACGCTGTTGTTAGTTAAAAGATCTGATACTTTATTGATATAATCATTTCCAAGTGAATTAACTGCCGTTGTTAAATCCATGTTACAATTCCTCCGTGTATCTATATACATAAGTAAATCCATAAATAATACTTATGTTTCTATGCTTTGTTACTTATTAAGACTGTCCTATGGTAAGTCCCTTTGATGCCATACTCTTGCTGGCATTAAACGCTGATATATTAGCTTCATATGAACGTGATGCATCAATAAGATCTGTCATCTCCTGAACAACATTAACATTAGGATATGTAACATATCCATTCTCATCAGCATCTGGATGTGATGGATCATATACCATATTCATATCTTCTGTTGTGTCATCATATATAGAAGTAACCTTAACACCATTTCCTACTATGCCACCACTTGCTACTCTTAAAGCATCAGCAAATGTTCCTGTACCTCCCCTGTATCCAGATGAATATACAGAAGTTCCAACCCCCGCCTGTGCTGAGGTGAGTGTCTTTTCTGTAAACACAACCGACTTTTTAACATAAGGTGTTCCATCACTTGTTCTTGTTGTGTTAGCGTTAGCTATATTCTGCGATATGACATCTGTTCTTAGCTGCTGTGCTGTCATTCCTGATGCACTTATATTAAATGCTGTAAACATCGACATAAGATTATTCTCCTTATCACTATACTACTTACTTAAGCACCGTCTTGAATCTTGAAAATTCATTATTCATACTGTCAATAAGTGCATTATAATTAATCTGTTCTGATGCAAGTTCAACATTCTCTGTTGAAAGATCAACATTATTGCCATCAAGCCTGTATGATAAGGTTGAATTATCCGTGTAAGTTCTGATAGCAATATCATTATAATTGAGATTATTAACTCTGTTCGTAAGGGATGATGAACCTCCGTTGGTACGCGAAAGTGCAGATCTTAAATAAGTTGTAAAATCTACATCCTGTCTTTTATAGTTAGGTGTATCTACATTAGCTATATTGTTAGTTAATACTTCTTCTCTTGTCCAGCTGGCATCTGCTGCCGCTTTTAATACATTAACGAATCCAAACATTCCTGAACTCATATATACCCCTTTCCAAACAATGGATATAAATAGTTTTATTCACATAGTTTCTGTTTATTATATCACGATTCGTAGCTTTGCTACTCGCCGCTGTTATCGCAACTATCGCGATCGTCATTCGCCGTTCGCCAGAAATCTGCAAGCAGCTTTCCGGCTCTCTTGCGCTCATTATAATCATAAATATAATGATACTACTATCATTATAAATATTTTCGACAAAAAAACAAGCTATTTTTGTCTATTTATTCCATTTTTAATAGTATTCATGACAAACATTATTATTTTCCTTAAAATAATTAATGGGAGAGCATATATATCATATGCTCTCCCTTATACATAACTAAATTATACTTTGTAAACAATCCTGCAAAAGACTATTCATCATACTTTGAAAGTTCATCAAACACATATTCGTTAATAACTTTAATATATGTTCCCTTCATGCCAGATGATTTACAATCTATAACTCCGGCACTTTCAAACTTTCTTAACGCATTAACTATTACAGATCTTGTTATTCCAACATTATCTGCAATCTTACTAGCAACAAGAGTACCCTCGTTTCCGTTAAGTTCTTTAAAAATATTCTTAATAGCATCTAGCTCAGATGTCGATAATGTGTCTATAGCTGATCTTACTATCTTCTTCTTTCTGACTTCTTCTGCATTCTCTTCGTTAACAGAACGCATCATCTCAAGTCCTACAACTGTTGTTCCATATTCGCTAAGGATAATATCATCTATCTCGTATGAACTATCACTCTTATACATAAATAATGTACCAAGTCTTTCGCCAGCTATCTCAACTGGTGCAATCAAAGCCTGAAACTTCTTAACATTCTCAATAGTAAATCCTAACGTAGACAGATTAACATTCTCTTTAGTTGATAATACGCTTAATAATCTCTCGTTAAGCATCTCATCCACAAACCCACCAACTTTGTCATAGACAAGCTCATTAATCACTTCGACGCCAGCATAATAACCAGTACCAAGGACCTTTCCCTTCTTACTTATGACAAGGATATTGGATTCGAGTATACTACTTAAGACATTGCACATATCGTTAAAATCAACTCTTGCTGAATGATTATTATGCAATAACTTGTTAATCTTTCTGGTCTTATCCAAAAGCTGTACACTCATCATACATTCCTCCATATACATAATTACATCGATAAATATCTGTATAAGAGAATACTATCACACAACTTTCAAATAATCAACATTTTTATTGTATTTATCTGACAATTTCAATAAATCTCTTTCTAAAGTCACATAAAAGCTATATTAATGTGATATATAGAACCATTTATTTAACATTTTTCGTATCATCTAATATATAACCGCAGTTTTCATCACCGCACACAAGCTTGTTACCTTTAATAAGCATATAACCTCCACACTTAGGGCACTTCTTATCCGAAGGTCTCTGCCATGTCATGAAATCACATTCCGGATATCCTTCGCAGCCATAAAACATTCTGCCTTTTTTAGTCTTCTTAAGTATGATATCTTTACCACACTTAGGACACTTTACTCCTATCTTTTCAAGATATGGCTTAGTATTATGACACTCAGGAAATCCTGGACACCCAAGGAACTTACCATGAGGTCCATACTTTATAACCATGTTACGTCCACATTTATCACATATAACATCAGTTACCTCATCTTCTATCTTTACATTCTCAAGTTCCTTTTCCGCACTATCAACTGATTCTTTAAGGTCTGGATAAAAATTCTTAATAATCTCTTTCCACTTCACATCACCATCTGCCACACCATCAAGAAGCGATTCCATATTAGCTGTGAAATTAACATCTACTATCTGTGGAAATGCCTTTATCATGGCATCATCGACAGCTCTTCCAAGCTCTGTAACATAAAGATTCTTCTGTTCCTTTGCTATATAATGTCTTGCTATGATAGTTGATATAGTAGGCGCATAAGTACTTGGACGTCCTATTCCAAGTTCTTCTAAAGCCTTAACAAGTGATGCTTCTGTAAAATGCGCTGGTGGCTGTGTAAAATGCTGTACTCCTTCCACACCTTCAAGTGTGAGCTGCGAATCCTCATCTATACCCTTTACAAGTGCGTTAGGTTCATCTTTATCATCATCACTTCTATATACAGACATAAAGCCATCAAACGTAATCTTAGAAGCCGCTATGCTGAATCTATAATCTCCAGCCGCTATCTTAACAGATGTTGTTTCATATATCGCTTCTGCCATCTGGCTTGCCGTGAATCTTTTCCATATAAGCTGATATAATCTGAACTGGTCTCTGGATAATGAATCTTTTATCATAACAGGCGTAAGTGCTATATCAGTAGGTCTAATAGCTTCATGTGCATCCTGTATTTTCTTATCATCTTTTTTTCTTAAACCACTATGTGGAAGATACTTTTCACCATAATTAGCAGCTATATACTGTTCTGATGCTTCCTTTGCCTCATCAGCAACTCTTGTGGAATCTGTTCTTAAGTAAGTAATAACACCTATAGTTCCTCTTCCCTCTACATCAACACCTTCATATAACTGCTGTGCTATTCTCATAGTCTTGGCTGTCGCAAAGTTAAGAGTCTTTGAAGCCTCCTGCTGAAGAGTACTTGTTGTAAAAGGAAGTGGAGCTTTTTTAACTTTCTCACCTTTTTTAACACTATCAACTGCAAATGTGCTGTTTTCCACTTCTTTTTTTATAGTTTCCATCTGTTCTTTGTTTTTTATGTCAATTTTTCCGTTGACATCTCCATGGAATCTTGCAACTATAGGCTTCTTTTCACCTTTAACCTTAAGTGTCGCATCCATAGTCCAGTATTCATCTGGAATAAATGCATCTATCTCGTTTTCTCTGTCACATATTATTCTTAAAGCTACTGACTGGACTCGTCCAGCACTAAGTCCTCTCTTTATCTTTGCCCATAATACAGGACTTATGCTGTATCCTACTACTCTGTCAAGTACTCTTCTTGCCTGCTGTGCATCAACAAGATTCATATCTATCTTTCTGGCATCCTTGATGGCTGCCTTGACTGCACTCTTTGTGATCTCGTTAAATGTTATTCTGTATATATCCTTATCCTCTAACTTTAACGCCTTTGAAAGATGCCATGAAATAGCCTCTCCCTCACGGTCGGGATCGGTTGCAAGATACACCTTGTCAGCTTTTTTTACTTCTTTTCTAAGTGCTGCAAGAATCTCTCCTTTTCCTCTTATAGTGATATACTTTGGCTCGAAATCATGCTCTACATCAACACCCATCTGACTCTTAGGCAGATCCCTTACATGTCCCTGTGATGCCATTACTTCATAATTCGAACCTAAAAACTTCTTGATTGTCTTTACCTTTGCTGGTGATTCCACTATAACAAGATACTTTGCCATTAAACTAACTCCTTAGATATGATTAAATGTTTAGATTACAGGGTCAAAACATATTTTCTGACTAATGTCTGGTATTTATAATTATTGCTTCTATACGTATATCCTTGCATAGCAATTATCAGCAACCTCTTCTATCTTTCCCTCAAGCTCCAGCTCAACCAGTGCATTACTTATTTCCTGCAATGATAATCCGGTTTTTTCTATAAGTTCATTTAACCCCACCGGATATAAATCCACACAACTATACAACATATTTTTAGGTGTTGCAAGTTTAAATTCATGTACAGAATTCACATTTTGCTCGTATTCCGGTATACTGTTTGTGGATTTTTCTTCTGTTTTATTACATATCGTTTCATTTTCTTCTGTTTTCATACCTATATAACATTCACCACTCCTGCTCGATTTATAATCATAGATATTCCTGTAATCATCTAACTTTCTTCTTATTTCTTCTATGTCTAATATATCTTCGGGCCTTGTTATGACGGCTGCTCCAAGCTTTATTAAATCGTTGCAGCCTTCACTTAAGCTGTCCCCTATTCTTCCAGGAACTACCATAACCTCCTTATTCTGTTCAAGTGCTGCATCAACAGTTATAAGTGAACCACTCTTTTTTCTTGCTTCTACAACTATAACAACATCTGACAAGCCACTTATAATCCTGTTTCTTACCGGAAACTGTCCTGCATGCGGTGCGGTCCCAACTGGATATTCTGATACAATACAGCCTTTTTCTTTCATCTGTGTAAAAAGCTCTATATTCTGTCTTGGATAACATATATCAACCCCGCACCCAAGTACACCACACGTATATCCATCGGCCTTAAAAGCCCCCATATGTGCCGCTCCATCTATTCCCCTTGCCAACCCGCTTATAACCTGTATTCCCATCTTTGCAAAGCTTTTTGCAAACACGCCAGCCACATTATATCCATAGGTTGTATTCTGCCTTGAACCTACGATTGCAACTGATGGTTTCTTATCATCTGGCATCTTTCCATAATAATACAGACATAAAGGATAATCATATATATGTAACAGCCTTTGTGGGTAATCTTCCTTTCCTGGATACGTAAAATGTATTCCTTTCTTTCTGATACTGATAAATTCTTCATATATCATATTATCTTTTTTAGAATCAGATATATACATAAGTTCTTTATCACTCAGTGATCCCAGACCTCTTAGAACTTCCACATCTGCTTTGTATACATGTTCTGGTGATTCAAATACCATTAGCAGCTGCCTTAGCTTAGTCTTTCCTATACGTGGTATGTTACAGAACCAGTACCAGTAATAATCTTCGAGATATGAAGATATAGCCTTATTTTTACTCATTATATATTTTCCCTCGCATTATAAAAAATATTTACATGTCAGTTTCTTATTATTACACTTCGTTCTTTTTATAAATAAGTGCTTCTGTTATATGTTCACTTAATATATTCTCACTGCCTGCCAGATCTGCTATTGTCCTTGCAGTTTTAAGTACTTTCCCATATCCTCTTGCTGACATGGATAACTTCTTATACATAGACTCCATAATCTTTGAGGATTCTTCATCAAGCCTGCAATATTTCTTTATTTCACGCATATTCATCTGTGAATTATAATCTGTTACAGAATCTTTAAACCTTTCCTGTTGTATAAGCCTTACCTTCTCAACCTGCTCTTTCATATATGCTGAACTGTATACAGCACTGCTGTCTTTTGCACCAGTTATATCTTCATATGTCACTTCATCGACTTTTATACATATATCAAATCTATCCCACATAGGATTGCTTATACGCCCTATATACCTTCTGATATCATACTCTGAACAGTGACAGCGGTTTCTATCTGGATAATAACCACATTTGCAAGGATTAATAGCAGCAGCAAGCATAAATTCCGCCGGATATGTATACGCAGCATTAAGCCTTACAACTGTTATCTTCTTATCCTCAAGAGGTTGTCGTAAAGACTCCATAAGCTCAGGTCTGAATTCCGTCATTTCATCTAAAAACAGTACACCCGAACCTGATAGCGTTATCTCTCCTGGCCTTGGTATCCTTCCACCACCAAGCATAGCAGCCGCCGTTATAGTATGATGCGGACTTCTGAATGGTCTTCTGGTTATAAGTCCCTTTTCTGCATCAAGTTTTCCTGCAACACTGTATATTTTAGTAACCTTCAGCTTCTCTTCATCTGTCATATCAGGTAATATAGTAGGAATCCTTTTAGCAAGCATGGTTTTGCCACTTCCAGGTGGACCAACATACATAATATTATGCATTCCTGCTGCTGCAATAAGAGTTGCTCTTTTCGCACTATACTGACCTCTTATATCAAGATAATCTTCCTCTTCGTTTAAACTGTCAGCTAATATAACACCTTCAGAAATCACTCCATCAGATTTAGCTTCTTTAGATTTAACTTCTTTAGATTCAGCTTCATATTTTTTATTAAAATCATCACTGGGATTATTGGCTGAAACGCCATCTAGACTATTATTAATAAGTATATCCTGTACATCCTTTAAGCTCTCTGCACCATATAACCGTATTCCTTGTGCTATGCTGCCCTCTTTTAGATTATCCTTAGGAATAATACATAGCTTTATACCGGCTTCTTTTGCTGCACATACTATAGGAAGCACTCCATTGACAGGATTGACTGTTCCATCAAGGCTTAATTCTCCAAGCACAAGCGTGTCTTTAACCTTTTCCTCTTCTATGATTCCGTTTGATACGAGAATGCCTATCGCTATAGGAAGATCAAACCCTGTTCCTTCTTTTCTTATATCTGCCGGCGAAATATTAACCACTATACGCTGCGGCGGTAATTCAACTCCAGTATTCTTTATGGCTATCCTTACCCTGTCTCTTGCCTCTTTAACCTCCGTACCAAGATATCCACTCATATCAAATGTTGGAAGTCCACTTCCTACATCAGTCTCAACACTTACTATACGGGCATCTATACCACACAACGCTGCAGTTGTTATACTGCTAAACAATACATTACACCCTCTTTCTTAACTTTTGCACTTTTCATCTGTGTTTTTCTTATAAATAACCTACACCTTTCATAGCACACTGAAACAAACTTATAAGCCAAGCATCTTACGATATCTTACTTTATCCTCATCAGCTATATCAAGCGTATCCATAGCTTCTTCTGCAGTCTGGTCAAGCTTTTTCATTAAAGTTCTTATACTGTCAAGTCTGGCTTCATCCTTTCCTTCTATCCTGCCCTCGCGCTGTCCTTCTATTCGTCCTTCACGCTGTCCTTCTATTCGTCCTTCGCGCTGTCCTTCGCGCCTGCCTCCTTCTAAGAACTCTTTCATTGCATTGCACATCTCCATATTAACTACCTTATCCTTTCTGCCATTATCTGCAAGCTTTACCAGTTCCTTTGTTCCTGTTATCCTTCCTATCATCTCTATAAATTCTATTGATACATCCCTGCCCTTATATTCTTTAAATATTTTATCAAATTCTTTGTTATATAAGTCAGAAACAAAATCAAACAGTAATCTTACATCATCATTATTAAACCTGTATTTATACGAATCTCTAATCTGTATAAGATTTAACCGGTAATCATTAAACTTTTCAGCTATTTTACCAGGCATATCAACCATCATATCTTTCAGGTTCACTGGTCCATCCCAGCATTTCTCTCCATAGTAGAATACTATTGTTATTATTGGATGAAATTTATCTGTTCTTTTTAACCTGGATAAAAACTCTGTACGTTCTTTACACTTATAGCCATGCTTTTCATTCACTGAGCTGATTTTATTATACTCTTTAAGATAACCAAGTGCATCGTAAACCAAAGTTCTTAGCGGCATAGCCAGATGAACATTTTCCTGTACTTCCAAACCTATTATATTAAATTCTACACCATAATAATACTTTTTGACAACATCTCTTATTCTTTTTAATGTTTCCTTATACTCGTCCACAATAATAGAACCTGACACATCCGTATCAACCTCCTGCAGTTCATCCGGAATCACTACCTGCTCACCATCAAATACTACAGCATTAACAATATCTGCAAAATGCTTATTATCACGCCAGAACTCTTTCATCACAACATCATTCTGGCTTTTATCCTTAATAGAATTAGTCATAAACCACCTTTCTGAATGTCTGTAAACATTCTCTTTAATATTCAGTTTAATCGCCTTGGGGGAATATTCCGATGCCAAATCCAGCTAGAATTCACAGGTAAATAATCTTCCTGTTATAAAAATGTAAGGATTGTAAGCTCATATGGCTTTTAATCTTTTAACCCTCACATGATATGCATATTTATATACTATATATATCATAAAAATATTAATATTGCAAGTATTGTTTTACTTTTTATAAATACTTTATACTTTTACAAACATAACAAAAGCAGACTACAATCTACTGCTTATACAGTAAATCATAGTCTGCTCTATCGCCTGCAATTTTTAATGTCCTAATTCAACTTAAACAAATCTCTCCTTACAACTCTTATAACAGCCTTTCCAGTTCCTCCCTTGGAATCAGATACCTGCATTCCAAGATATACAACACCTTTATCTGCCAGTTCATTACACATATCTTTATATATCTGTGTACTTTCTGATGCAAGATTCACATTGGTATCTGATGAAGCTGTTGCACTCTTATACACAAGACTCGCCAGCCTTGTATATTCACCTGACTTGTTGAATCTGGCCGACATAAGTTTTTCACTTATGCCATTATATATATTATATCCACTATTTAAACCTTCTGTCACCTTATCAAATGTCTGGATAACAACATCTTTGTCTGCGTTATTCTTAGTATAATTACCATCTTTATCCTTATCCCAGTAATATACACCTGATGACATCAGCGCATTGGTGTCTGAACCCATATCTATATCAGTTGCAACGAACTGTATATCTGGTATAGAACCGTCTAGTGAATACATTTCATATATGCCATCATCAGCCATCACGGCATTCTCAATCTTAATCTGAGGTGCATTATTTCCAGAGTTAATAGACCATATAATAGTATTAACAAAGAGTTTAAGTTCATCTTCACTTATGGCCTTACTCATAGTAGAATGTCCTGCACCAGAATAAGTAACATTACCCTTAGAATAAATATAATAATTATTGGCTGCATCATTTCCTGTCACTGAAAAATAATCACTCTCACTATATTTAGATGTTCCCTGTCCTAATGTATACCATACAACCACATCTCCGCCACTATCTATACTGCTTGCTGTATCATCCTGCTTTTCAAGGTCAAGAAGATAATACTGTGCATGTGTTTCTGCAACAGTCAGATTATCTGGTATTGTATATGGATAAGAGGTAATCTGTCCATCATTAATCTTATTAACAGCATTAGTACGAAGCGATGAAACCGTTCTTTCCGTTCGATGATTATATTTATATATATAATTATTATCATTTTTATAATCATAGCCTGGCAATACACCATATCTTGTAACTATTGTATTGGTGTATCCCTGCTGGTAAGACAGATTTTCTTTAGCCTGTCCGACCGTAACATGATACATATCCATACCAACTATGTTTCTGAATGCAGTTGTGAACATATAGCCCTTTGATATCTTGTCATCTATCATTATTGGAACTGCTCTTCTTATATCGGAATCATCTCCTGCAAATAAGCTTTCAGTTTCATCAGTATTCTCATCCGTATATGAATACTGTCCGATAGTATCATGAGTCATAAGTACAGCCTTGCCACTCTCTATATAATCACGCAGATTAGCCAGAGCATGTGTGTTCGTAATATTGTCAAATGCATCTGCAAAGCCAAGAACAACAATAGTATAATCCTTTAGCAGATCTTCTCCATCTTTATTAAGGCTTGTTCCGGCTGTATACCTGCTGTTTTTATACCAGTCATTACCTTTGTTATCACCTTCACACAACTCCTTAACAGTTACAATATCAACATCCTTTTTATTTATTCTTAATCCAGTTGTGCCACTTGCATCATTAAACAATTTCATAAAATCAAAATCATTTAACTTAAGACTGTAATCATGCTTACTATCTATATCAGGCATTATCTGTAATATCTTTACATCTTCCTGCTTTTCGTCTGGTACATTTATTCTTAATATTCCTGTTGTTTCAGCCGTCAATCCAGTACTTACATCCTTAATGACAAGCTTCCAAGGTAAATAAGGTCTTAAATCTTTTGGTAATGTTGTTGTTGTAACAGTTATATATCCATTGTTATAAGTATAAACCACCGGATTCGTATCACTAAATCCACCTGCGTATAACTCACCAGTGTCATCATGTGCATTTACAAACACGCCATTTGCATCTTTATCAATATAAAACTCTATATTATATTTTCCAGATGTATTATCTGTCTTAAATTTTACTGTAAATGTGTTATCTTCCTCATTCAGACCAGCATCTGCAATAGTCTGTCTTATAACTGGTTTAAACTTATATTCTATTTTGTCACTATCTGAAACAACAGCATTAGCTGCAGTTTCTACAGTTATATTAGAAGTTTTACCAACACTTCTGGCATATGGTAATACAGAATAAATGTTAGTATCAACTGTTCTTGTATATTTACCATTTTTATCTTTAACTAAGACACCACTAGTGGATGCATTATATATATCAGAAGCTAATATAACTGGTTTATCCATATTAATATACTCTTTAAGTTTTTCCAGAGTCTTTTCAGTTATATCATTTCCAGCCGAAGCAACATCTTTTCCTGTATCTTTGCCTGAACGGTCCCACAGACTCATAACAGCGCCCTGCGAATAATAATAGCTGTCAACAGTATCGCCATTTTTCTGTTTAATACGTCCCTTTATGTTAAGAAGCTTCTTAGAATGTTCTTCACCTATGATAACAAGGTCATAATTATTAGCTATATTATCTGTCATACCATTAAGTTCATTTACAGTAACTGACGTGACATCAATATATCTTTTATAATTCTTTTCTGTAATTCCCGATACATTTATTTTAAACTTTGCATTACTAAAATATTTAAGCAAAGACTTTGCTCCATCATATGTATTATACTCATAATCAGCAGATGGCTGGATTTCAAGAACCTTGAGCTTTTCTATAGCCTTATTTCTCTTATAGCCACCAAGAACATATTGAATCATTTTAGCAATATCTATATTTCCATCATTTATATTATATGTTTTTAATACATCATTAACCTGATTGAACTCGTTATCATTCCACTTGATATTAATTTTAGTTGATATAAAGCCTGATCTAAGAGGATTATTCGCATATCCAAACCAGAAAACATTCTCATTAATTCTATCTGGTGCAACGTTATATCCTTTATACGGAAAATTGCTATAATAATTACTTACTTTAGGCCATTCACCGAGGTATTTACCAAAAACACCCTGATTAAAATCAATCCATCCAGCAGTATCATATGTTACACGGTATGTATTGCTCCTGTTCTCATTAAATATGTATATTTCCATATTATCAAAGTCAAACCTGCCATACTCTCCCTCATATACACCAGTTATTTCATTTGTTGTATCTTCATCAATAACCTTATACTCGCACAAATCACGCAGACATGTATCCCTGTCTATTCCAGTTATTGTTACAAACATTTTCATAAGATTTTCCTGTCTGCTTTTATCAATCTTATTATAATCAAATCCACCTATTATACTAAGCTCCTGATTTAAATATTTGTAACAAATGCGTCCTGCAACTGATGCATCACTAAAGTCTTTTCCCAAACATACATTATTTCCCCATGTATGAGATGACCAGTCTTTATCAGTGATTCCGGCTTTAGCTGGATATTTCGCTTTTAATTGTGCATCACCATAAGCCTGTGCATACTCATACATTTTTTTATATGTTTCTGCAGGATAAGTACTGATATTTTCTCCAGCAGATACTATTATTGCATCTGCATTATCAATCATATCTGTTGTCAGGGCATCAATAGAGACACTTGTAACCCTGATTTTATCCATCATATTATAATCGCCTTTAGCTATTGAATTATCACCAGCAAATACCATATAAGCAAAGAGATTATCATTATAGCCGCTTATATTATTTCCCTGTTCATCGACAAATGTTTTATCATATATATCAAGTTCTTTTTTATTCCCATAATTATCAATAACATTAAATTTAAACTCAGTATCAGAGGTTATCTCATTAGCACAATCCTTTGAATAAAGCTTCCATTCAGACGCGCTATTCTTTCTATAATAGATATTCTTTCCTGCATACTCAGCTTGATTCTTATTTTCTGGAATCGTATAGTTATTATACTCAATAATACTTTTCATATAATTATTCAACCATGTATTACACAGGTCATGCTTTGCAGCACTATCTGGCAATCCAGCAATATCTGACCACTTGACAGCACCATTATTCATGCCTGTAAGATATCCCCATGCACCTACTGCTTCATCAGGAACCAATTCAATAATATTAAGCGGATTATCCCTTGTATATGTTCTTTCACCTATTGTGACTGCATCAGCAATCACAGCTTTTCCGCCACCTGTCGCCTGCGTCTTATATATCATTCCGCCGATGACAAACAAAAACACAAGTGCCACAGATAACAAAACTGTACTAATATATTTTCTTTTTCTTATCTTACCTAACATCCGTTTCATATTGTCATCCTTTCTCTGATACTCTTAATATGTATTCCACACACTAAACATTCTGTCAAAACAAGCTGTTACCAACATTTATGATTACAAGCTATAATCAGGCATCAACATACCCTTGCGCTTTTATATCTCCCAGCTTAAAATACTTTATCTCTATTATTGTTTTATCACTGCCGTTTACCTTCACTATTTTAACCTTGTTGGTTAAATCATCTCCATAAAGAGAATTTCTAAGTGATACTTCTCTCTTTACTTCACGGCTTACATTCTGCTTAGAAAGCTTTATATATGCCTTTACCTTTATATTAGATGTAAGAATAACACCCTCTTCTTTCTTTGGTGTTTCCCCAACTCTTGTTGTAGGCTGCTCCACATCTCCTGCTGATACGCATTTATCATCAATTTTTATGGAAAAGTCCTCGACATACTCACATGCCACACTCACGTTATCAAGCGGCTTATCTCCTAACGGGTAGAAATCATTTGAAAAATATAATATCTTATTAGCTTTATCCCATATATAACCATAGTACCTTGACTTATTAGTATTAGAATACTTAGTAAGATAATAATCGTATCCACTATTCTTATCAGGACTTCTATACATTATAAGCATATCCGCTTCCATTATATCGTTCTCGACCTGATTCAATGCAATATCCGCATCGCTTTGAAGCTGTGCCTGTGCTGTCTGCTTCGTGAAGTTGTGCACTGAACTTTCTATAAGGACAACCAGAGCTGACAATACTATACCGCTTATAGTCAGGGCAATAAGCATTTCTACAAGTGAAAAGCCTTTATTATTAAGTTTTCCATCAGCCTTTCTCTTATTAATACAATCTGCTGACACATTAACCTCATTCATAGAATCCTTTGCTCCTTTAACTATGCTAACGATAACTTACCAGTACTGTACCACACTGTAACATCATACGAATGACTTCCACGGCTTATAGTTATAACTGCCTTCAGATTATTATTAACATCCAGTTTATCGGACCTGGAGGCTCCTGCGTTAACAATAAATGAACCAACCCTTCCACTACTTCTTGTATAAGTCACAGTAGCTTTTTTATCACTATCTACATCATAGTCTGTCTTATCAGATGAATTGGCATAATCTGATATCGTTATTTTATAACCTTTTCCTATAGTTTTACTTTCTGTCTGGACATCATTCTTATATGTAACAAGCCTGCATGTTCCATCTGTATCCTTAACTATATCAAGCTTCCAGTCTGCATTAACTGTAAGAGTTTGTGAACGCAGATTATTAAGCTCTGTATAAACGAAATTACCTGCTTTTTTTACATTTCCCCTGCTGATTACTGACACTCCTATAGCAGAGCCGCCTATAACTATCGCCATAATAGCTATAACAACGAGAAGCTCAACGAGAGTGAAGCCTTTATTTAGTTGTAACTGCTTCTGTAGACTGTGTCGTCTTTTCCGAATCATCACGTTTCCTCCAATTAGCAACTCGTATCATATCCTTATATGTCATATTCTGAACATCCAAAAAACCGCTGTCATTACTGTTTTCAAGCGGATTCCATACCTTGAATATCTCTGCATATTTCTGGTCAGTTTTTATAATATCAGTAGTATCAGAAAGACCTGTAACCGTAACGTCACCTTCTATAGTAATAGTTCCACCAGCTATTATAGTTCCAGAGAAATTTTTCTTAACCACAACATCTCCAGATGCAACTATAACACCACCATCAACATCTCTAAAACTATAAGTTATATCATTTGACATATGTGCTTTTTTTCTTATAACTTCATCATTATTACTTATGATAAGCGGTTCAGAAGTTGAATTGCTATTATTAAACGCAACAAGCGCATACTTATCATAACCACCTGTAAGCTTTGTAGTAACAGGACCAAGCTTATCCTTTGTATAAGCTTCTAGACCTATAGTAGATATAATATTAACATATACCTCTTTGGAATACTTATTTAAATCCGGATACATCTGACCTATAATTGTGTTATTCATCTTTTTTGTATCTGTTATTTCATAAAGCGTTCTGCTAAGAACATTGAATCTTGAAGCTAGATCCTCATAATCTCCTGCATAATCATATTTTGTTGATGATGCAGCATCATCTGATTCATTATAAACAAGACTCATGCTGCCATCTGCTGCTGCAACAGCTGATAGCATGGAATTCTTAGTATACACACTGCCTGAGCCAGCCTTTATGACACTGTTAAGACTCTGTGCATTAAGTGTCATCTGTGACTTCAATCTTTCTCTCTGCTCTTTGTATGTTTTCTTTACTTTATCAGATTTACCTGAAAGAAGACTGTTGAATTCAGTATCATCAAATATAGCCTTAACATAAGAAGCAGCCGCCTTTTCATCTTTAAAGCGCAGATAATAATAATCTCTTGTAAGACTTCCTATAGTTATAGTCTTCTTAACAAAATAGTTACCTTCTGTCTCAGATAAATACTTATATCCAAAGAAGTTATCTTCTGATATCGTTATATTCACATTGGTTCCTGCCGCAGCCGGATTAGTTTCACCACTCATAAGTGTAGAAGGCACAAGATATATCTCCTGATTGCCAATAAATGATACTGACTCTCCTGTATCATAATCTCCTGGTACAGTATATCCATCAGCATTTGCAAGAGAATAATAATCTATATATGCCCTTCCTGAAACAAGAAGCTTGTTAAGTGACTGAAGATCAAGCTCTGAATTAGTACCATTTATAACAATAGCACTACTTCTGTTTACCTTTTCAGTAGCATTAACCCCTACATAACTATAACCATAATAATTACCTGACAGCTTGACCTTGCTGTTGTTTCCGTTTAACTCCAGATCATCTCTTACATATGTATCAGAGCTTCCGTTTACTGTTATGCTAGAAGTTCCACCTGTACTGTCAGAAGTCTTGATATTCTCACACCATATCCTGCTGCCTGTTCCACCATTTCCTGCATTAAGTGTTCCATTTTCAACAACAATATCACCACTTGTAGCAAGAAGTGTGTCTCCTGTTACATTAGCTGTTGCCGCTGGATTCACTTTAAAACCACCTGCTGAGCCTGCAAAAGCATTACCATTCAGGTTAAATGATGCATTGGATGCAACTGATATCCCCTTGTTTCCAACAATAGCATATCTTAAAAACGAATCAAGACTAAGTTTCTTTGAATCAGTTATATTAACAAGCTTGTCAGGTATTCCAAGTGTCATATCAAATGTAATATATGAATAATATCCTGCCTGTGTAAGATACTTTACAAGGCAGTTATTAATATTAATTGTATAATAAAAAATATTCTCTTCAACCTGACTCTTCTTACTTACAATCTGGATGTTATCTATGGATTCAACATCAAGCGTGTTACTTCCTGATTTATGCGTTGCTTCTATACAATCATTAAGGACACTGACTATACCCTGCGCCTCTATTGTATTAGCACCTCTTTCGTACACGCCCTCCTGCTTCTTGCTTACATAATCACTATCATCCTTATACTTGATACTATCAAGCATATTATCCTGTATCATGCCAAGCTTATTAAGCATTCTATGAATATAATCAAGTCTTAGCTCCTTATTACATGTTATATTATCAACAGTCGTTATACCACTTTCGGTATTAACAACCATCTTCGCAACCTGATCCTGATATGCACTGTTAAAACAGTCTGATGACATCTGTCCCATAGCAACATATATCTCATTGACTGCATCCTCGGATGTATAAAAGGTTTTAACTGACTGCTTATTAGCTACTTTCATCTTAAGATTCATAATAGTAGATGAAGTAACTACGGTGGCAAGTATCATAACAAATGATAACATTATAAGTACGATAACCATAGTTGAACCGTTATTATTACACTTAACTCTTTTTCTTAAATTATGTGCCATCATAAGCTTCTCCTCACCTTTCTCTACCCGATCTTTGTTGTAGTCATCTGTATCATCGGTTCTTCCTTCGATGTATCAGCATTACTGCCATAATATACTTTAACCGACATAGTATACAAAAGACTCTTACTTGCTACTCCATTGCTGCCTGAACCCATATTGTTAATATCCTTATATTCATCCCACTTATATACATTAGAAAATACACTTACCGGCCCTGGATTAGTTGTTCCATCTTTATTAACTGTCTTATTCCCAAGATTAATCGTTCCTACGTTTGCAAACTCCTGCCTTGAAGTATCTTTGTTAAGATAAAGACTCACCTTGTCTTTGTTAATCATCATATTCTTAGAGCTGTCTGTTGTGTTGTTAGATGTCTGCTGAATAAGGAATACATTACAATTATCATATTTAACAAATGCATTTTCCTGATAATCGTAAGTTATGTTAATCTTATCAGTAGTATAATAATATCTGTTATCACCTACAGTTAAAGTCGAATGTCTGTCATAAGGTATATAAAACATATACACATCTTTAAGATTATTAGGTAATGAGGATGATATTCTATAAGAATTATCACCTGTTATTTCTGCCTTGAAATAATTATTAGGATATGTAATAGATGCTGTATATGCATAAGCCTTATTTCCATCATATATATATTCAAAATCCAGTGTTATCCTCTGATAATATGCATCTATACCTGTATCAACCGCACTTGAAGCCTCAGCTGGTGCCTCAGATAATTCACTATGTTTAACTTCTATCTTAACATTAGTTGTCTTTTCTATCTTATTTTTATCAAAACCAGCTGTATATCTTTCCTTGAAATAATTCTCAGCATCTATATCGTGGCTGTATAAATCTTCTCTTAACACAATATTCTTAACCGAATTTACATAAGAGTTAATATTATTGTTATAGTTCTTATCACTATCATCACCTGAATTATATATACCTGGATCAAGTTCAGTTACAACAGTATATTCTTCCCCATTTGTTCCTTCCTTTGTTTCCCTGAATATATATTTTCCAGAGCTTTCTGTATATTTTCCAGCATAATCCTCAAGTATCCTGCTCATGCTTACAGACTTAAACTGTTCTACTATATCAGAAGCAACAGTATTCGCATTTTCTTCTTTACGAGCCTTATGATTGATTCTTGCTGCGTTAGAAAACGAACCTAGAACAGGAATAGAAAGAATAGCAAGCACTGCCATGGCAACAAGTACCTCTACAAGAGAGAAGCCTGCATTATTCAGTTTTCCTTTTCGCTTATCAGCACCTGATTTTTTCATCATAATCATCTGTTATTCTCCATTTCCTGGCTGGTTACTTAACCTTTAACTATTCAGCCGGCTTTGCAAATATATTATCTGTTCCTGTCTTTAAGTCAAACTTAGGTTCACTGAACTCTCTTCCGTTACCTGTTATAGAATACAATGCAAGTGTCATCGTACCTGTAACAACATCTGTTGCTTCATTATAAGTTGTTGTTAATGCTTCTATCGTATTCTTCTTTTCATAGTTGTTGATAAATCCGATAAGATTCTTCCACTCTGCATAAGTACCTTCATAAGATACATTGATAGTTTCCTTGTAACCTACATTATTAGTCTGATATGCGCTGCCTGATGTATTCGATGGGTTAGAAGATGCCTTCTGTCCAAATGTATACACTGCAACAGGATCAGAGAATGTTATACTCTTTATCCATACACCAGTTGAACTCTCAATAGTGTTTAAAAACTGTAATGTTGCCGGCTGGCTTGTACCATTTTCAAATGTCTTTAAAAGCTTTGATGAATCACTCTGTAAAGAAAGTGTATCCGACTCATACTTAGCTTTGTTATCATTCTTAGTCTGTAAATCTTTCTTTTTCTTTGTAAGCTCTGTAACCTGCTTAGTTGATGTATCAAGAGAGGCTGACAGATTCTGGTAACCAACAAAGTAAGCTATAAAGATTATAAGAAATGCAAATACATACACAAGTAACTTCTTATCTTTTTCAGATATAGTAAGACTATTCTTTAACTTTTCCTTCATTACTTATTACCTCCCTGTGAAGCACCCTTTATATCCCCAAATGAGCAGCTAAGAGAAAAAGTAAGCTGTACAGTTCCTGTATTATCCTCATTTTCTGTTTCATTGGATACAATAACATTAGATACAGTTGGTATAGACTTAAGCTGAAGTATAAGCATACCAAGTGATGACTTGCTTGCTGCTGTACCACTGACTGCCACATTGCCAGATGTTATACTCATACTTGTTATGACAACATCACTAGGCACCTTGCTTTCAAGTTCCTTTACAAATGTATCAACTGAATCGTTGTTGTTAGAAGCCTGTGTCCTGAATGTGTTCACATCTGTATTCTCATCCTTGGCTTCATAATACTTATTTACAATCTCTTCAATAGGCTGAAGCTTCTTAACATCATTCTTAAGGGCTGCTACTTCTATGTTTGTGAATACCAGCTGGATACCTGGGACAAGTACAAGTAAAAGTGATGCTGCAACCGCCGCTATAACGACCAGTGCCATGCCTTTTCCTGCTTCCTTTTTCTTGTCCTCCTGTATCTTGTTAAGTGATACAAAATTGACCGGTGCTATAAATGCACCTATAGTTGCTGTATACGCTGTAAGCGCATTTTCATCAACATATGTTCTCTTGTCTGTAAGCACACCATCAAGCTTTTCTATTGGAATAACTTCCATATTAAACTCGTTTGTTAACAGCTTGTTAAAACCTCTTATAGTTGTGGCATTACCTATGATGTATATCTTCTCTATAGGCGTATTATTTCTTGAAACATAATAATCTGTAATTCTGCTTATATTACTTATAAGAGCTCTCACTGACTCTGTAACATCATTAGAATCTACAGTCTTACCAAGAAGATATTCTGTCTGAAGCTTTTGAAGTGCCTGATCATAATCCAACTTGTATTCATCCATTACGGTTTTAACCATAAGAGTCTTACCATAGTGGACAGTTCTTTGCAGCTGTAAGGCACCTGCCTTAAAGATACTTACAAGTGTTGAATCATTCTCTATAGATATAACAAGATTAGTACCTTCATCTATCTGCTGTTTTATAAGCTGATATGTACTGTTACCTGCATAATCAATGAATGCCACTTTAAGCCCCATAGCCTGTGCAAGCTCATAGTACTGTTCTATCATATTCGCAGGAGCTGCTACAACCACAACCTTTAACTTCGGTGTGTTATCCTCTTTTACCTTCTCGATAGGATAATACTGTACTATATAATCTTCTATTTTAACTGGGAAATACTCTGCTGCATTGGTTTCTATGATTTTATCTATCTTGTTACTCTTAATATCAGGAACAATGACATCCTTTGTAGCTATTTTACTAGATGATATTGAGAACACAACATCATTAGAATTCATACGATTGTCATCAAGTGATGACTTTATAACCTTGGCGAATTCTTTTACATCAAGAATCTCACCATCATTATACACACCTTCTGGTGTTGGGATTGTAACTACCTTATGAATAGTAGTTGCTTTAACACCCTTTGTTGCTTCACACAACTTTGTATATTCATTGTTAATGCTTATGCTTATATATTTACCATTAACCTTAACTGCCATAACGAAACAGTCTCCTCTCCCCTTAGCATATTATGAAAAATCTATATATAAATACTGATACATTTCAGATTCAAACTAACATCAAAACATTGATATGTACCAGTTAATTATATTCGTACCAAAAAGCATGGCTATTGTAAGCCCTGCACACAAATATGGTCCGAAAGCAAGTACTCTTTCCTTGCCACTGACCTTCATTCTTATAACATGTATTACCGCACCAAAGATGCAGCCAAGCAAAAATGCAAGTATAATATTTTTCCATCCCACAAACAGTCCTGCTACTGCCATAAGCTTGATGTCGCCTCCGCCAAATGCATCGACTCCCTTTATGGCTCTTCCCATAATAAGAAGCAGCAACATAAATATGCTTACACAAAAAAAGCCTATTAGATAATCTAATAGGTGTTCTCTGTCAAAAAGTATTCTTATTATACCGAGGACTCCTATTACTACATTAAGTGCAAATGGTATTTCCTGTGTTCTCTCGTCTATAACTGTTATAACAAGAAACATCGAGAATACCAGACACATCAGACCTGATATGATATTCAGTCCATTCACTAAAAATATGATGACATACATAGCACCATTAATCCCCTCTATAACCGGATACTGTGGTGATATCTTTGTCTTACAATAACGGCACCTTCCGCCTAGTATCATGTAGCTTACCAGTGGCACTAAATCGTACCACTGGAGCTTATGACCACATGACATACAATGCGAACTCTCCGTCGCTATATTCTCTTTTAATGGTAATCTATATATAAGTACGTTCAAAAAGCTTCCTATTACGATACCGTAGAGGAATATTATGACGTAGATTGGTAGTTCGTATTGCATGGTAAAATCCTTATATAAATTTAATTTTAAAGACCTGTTTCAACAACGCTAACATGTCCCTGATCATCTACCTTAAATTCAACTTTAACACCTGATTTTTTATACTTCTTAGAAGCTAATTTTGTTTTAGTTGTATCTAATGTTTCTTTCATCTTTCCAGAAACAGTTGAATTTGCAATAGATACGTCAGTTGAACCAGCTGCAGATTCAACTGTTACAATAGTATTTCCTACAGCTGCTGAATATGCATCCTCATCCTGAAGTGCTACTTCAATAGCGTTCTTGATTGAGTCGATGTTCTGAGCATCCTTAGATTCTCTTGACTTCTCAACGTTTCTGATAAGTGTTGGAGCAAGTACACCAACGAGTACTGCCATAATTGCGATAACAACGATAAGCTCAACTAAAGAGAAACCCTTGTTACCAAGTCTTTTCTGTGTCTTTTTCATGTTCTTTATCTCCCTTTGATAATAAAATATTTATATAATTCAGTGTGACTTTTCACCGTCATACTGATCATATACATGCTAATCGTGCATATATTATATATGTACCTATCCCAATGTGTTGTAAAGCTGTATCATAGGCTGGTATATAGAAAGTATAAGTACTACAACTATAAGTGCCATGATAATTATGATAGCCGGCTCCATAAGTGCTGTAAGTGTCTGTGTCTGCACTTCAACCTCTTCCTCATAATAGCCTGCTGAGTTAGTAAGCATTTCTTCTATATTACCTGTTTCCTCACCGATACCTACCATATGAACTATCATAGGTGGAAATATCTGTGATGCCTTTAACTGGTTTGATAGTGGAAGTCCAAGGGCAACACCACTCTTAGCCTTCATAAGTGCATCCTTATACATGACATTCGTCATAGTGGATGCAGCTATATCTATAGCTTCTATCATAGGCATGCCTGCCTGAAGAAGTGTACTAAGTGTTCTTGCAAAGCTTGCACAGGCTGTCTTAGTCTGAAGGACTCCAAATACAGGAATCTTAAGCTTAAGCTTATCTACCGAATGTCTTCCTGCATCAGTCTTTACGTACATCTTATATCCAACTACTATAGCCGCTATAACCGCTATTATTATGTACCAGTAATTCATAACCGCATCACTCATAGAAAGCACTGCCTTAGTCATGAATGGCAGATCTGATTCAAGATCCTCAAACATGGATACAAAGTTTGGTATAACGAATGTTAACATAACTATGATTACGCCAACCATAACCACAAGAAGCACACATGGGTACATCATAGCCTTCTTAACTATGCCCTGTGTCTTAGCCTGTTTCTCAAACTGTATAGCCATACGCGTAAGAGCATTCTCAAGACTACCTGATGACTCACCTGCTTTAACCATATCTATAAGAATAGATGGGAATATACCAGAATCCTGTCTCATGGAATCTGATAATGTTTCACCCTTTTCTACACCCGACTGGGCATCCATAATAGCTTTCTTAAGATTCTTATTCTCTGTCTGCTCTGCTAACATCTCAAGAGCGTTAACAACACTGACACCAGCATTAAGTATACTTGCAAACTGCCTGCAGAATACACTCATATCTCTTGGCTTAACTTTCTTCTTAGTAAGAAAAGGAAGTTCTATATCCTTATCAAATGCTGTCTGTGTCTTGATAGACATAGGTGTAAGCCCCTGCTCTTTTAACTTTCTTGCAGCTTCATCTCTTGTTTCTGCTTCTATCTGACCCTTTTTATCCTTGCCATCCTTTGCAACTGCTGTGTATGAATATGTTTCCATAACAACCCCTCTTTAATAATGTAAATGCAATAATCAACTGCTCCTAGATTCTATTACTATATGATATATATTGCAATCGTCTCTTATCCCCCATTTTGGTGTGTGTGAGTACTTCTGTACTATTAGTATAGTACTAAAGTTATAAATTGTACATAGTCAGTTGATTATGTTTTTTATTAAGTGCATTGTAACATATTTTTAATGAATATTTAAGTGTTTTTTGTCACATTTTACAACAAAAACGACTTATTCCTATAGGATATAATTTCTCATATCTACACTTTTTTATTAAATCAATTCAATCTATATATTTTCACCATTCTTCCAAAAACTGAATCAGTTCCAACATATTCAGTTTTCGTTGATATATCTAATTTCTCAAAATATTCTATATAGTCCTCACTTTTATACTCTTTTATATTCTCTCTTTCATCATTGACTTTATTTCCTAACATCCATAAATCTCCATTGCCATCCATATTGCTAATATCTAGTATAAGATATAATGGATCTGATAAATCTATAACATCTGAGTCATAACAATCTTTTAAAGCACTATCATATCCTGTTAAATAATAATTTTGTGTATTATATAATTCACATGTATAACAGGTTAATAACCATGCATCACTTGAAACTATTATGCAATTGGCATTTTTTTCAAGCATAGTTAATGTTTTCCCTTCCTCATAATGTTTAAAATAATAAGCATCCGAGTATAATACATTACTAAGAACAACAAATAATATACACAATACAGCACATATAGCCATTTCTATCTTTATATCTTTAAAAAGATATGTCACAATATACCAGATAATCAATACTGAAAAGCATGCCATAATAGGATATATTATAAATATATATCTTGTACAACAACGCCCCATTCCTCCAACTGATGTTTTAGCTGCCGCTATCAATATAACGAATATTACTGTTGATATCATGACAATAATTGTATATGAACATTTTCTTATTCTTTTACATATATCTACAACCTTATTTTTACTACATATCAATGCATTTTTAAGCCAGCTTTCATGTCTGAATACAAATCCTAACGGTAATGTTATAAACAAAATTATTCCAATTCCATATGCAATATATTCCCACGTCATAGTTTTCCATATTGAATTATGAATACCAAACAAGTCGTTAGTCATGTAAGCCCAGTATATTTTATTCTGCCATGCCAATGAGTATTGTTTATTCATATAAGATAATGTTGACGAATCTCCTATCATCTGCTCAAAAGTAGCTGGAAATATTAATATTGACATCAAAACACTTCCAGCCATAACAAAACCATATACAAAAAACTGTCTATAATGTTTTGAAAACAAATAATACAAGCTATACATTGCTGTTATTATGAATGCAAAAGGAAGGAAAAAATGAAGTGTAAAACATCCAGCTAATGTAACAACAAATGCTTTTATATATAAATCATAATATATTTTTTCATCATTTCTTATATCATACAACTTATGTGAATAATACATGAGCATTGTTCCAAACATTGTTGCAGGAGCATAGATTCTTAAAAAAATACAGATATTTAAAGCAGCCATTGTAAATCCAAAGAATAATATGGTAAATAATCCTGCCAGCTTGTTTTTAGTTATTGATGCAGACAGTCTGTACAGATATATCTGCATTACAACAAAACATATCATATTAAGTGCAAAACAATACCACTTAGACCATGTACCTGGAAAGAATGAACATATAAAATGTAACATCATATATCCAAGTGGAGGATTGTAATCGCACTCTGCGTTCCAGTATATAGATGAATAATTAAATATCTCATTTTTATCTACAGATATATATTTACGAAAATTTTCCGAACTTTGCCATGAGTCAAGATTCTTAGCTTTATGTCCCAAATCCGACTGATATATATGTGTTCCATCAGTGCTATTAGCAAATCCATAATTCCATAACTCATCAGAATGAAACCCCTGCTTATTAATTCCAAACATACAGGATATATATACAACCTGCACAAGCACTATTAGTATAAATGCTATTTCATATTTGTGTTTTTTGATTCTACTCATCATTTTCTCCCGTCTGTTAATGATTTTATTTACGTTTCATATATTTTATGCATAAAATATTTGACCGCTTTATTATACATAAAAAGATGCAGGTATTCAATTTGCATAAATATCTTATGATATTCCTGCCAATTGTTCACTTGCATCTTTAAATTGCTACTTATGTATATTTACTTATAGTTATTGCCTTTAATATCCATATTTTCTTACTTCAGCTTATCCAGCAGTTTTTTCTTTTCTTCATCATCCATTTCCACCATATCCAAAACTTCTTCTGCTGATTTATCTAATTTTTTCATCATTCCTTTAAAAATTTCTATTTTTGCTTCTGTTTTTCCTTCTTTTATTCCTTCTTCCTTTCCTTCTTCTCTCATAATATCCATAACACCTTTTTCATCATACTCAAATACACTCACGTCAATCACCTCATCCCTATGTTTTATAAAGAATTCTGATAACACGTTTTCATTAATACATTCATCTACTGCTTCTATAACTGCTGCCCTTACATCCTTCCCTTCATTATCTGTCTTATTGCGTACTTTGTTGACGAATATCATATAATCATTTAACGATTTACAACGATTAAGTATGTCTGCATTAGTTATTGCCTTTTTCATATATTCATCACAATCACATGCCAAAGACATATTGTTTATGATTTTATGTTCATCTTTCTCAGGATTAATATTAATAACTGTGACTACCAGTTCTAATTCCGGCATCTGTGTTTTTTGTTCAAACATATCTGACAATCTAAGTATTTGTACGCGTTCATTCATCTTTTCCCTACCATTATAAAACGTAATAAAATGCGGGGTTGGAATTTTCAACATACTTCTTTTATGCAGATAGTTATTAGGATATATTTCTCTATATATCTCTGAACCATAATGCAGATATCTTAACGGCATATTCAGATTAATTGTTGACTGCTGCTCAAACATATATAACTCGTAGCTAAACACAAAGGATGCATCGTTTTTATACTTCATATATGTACCACCTTTTAGCGTTGTAACAGTCAGATTGTCAACATCTGTATGTGACGAATTATTCAACGCATTATACAAATCAAGCAGATTATTCTTATCTGAATAAAGCATGCAGAATACATTATCACTATATCTTTTTGTTACTATAGATGAAGCATCATCATTTCTTTTATTCGTGCTATCAACTATTTTGTGGCTTATTTTATCATTTTTGCCATATGATATTTTAAAATTATTATCCATATACTTCTCCTTTTGTAATTGTAATTATTACAATCAGATATTTTAAACAATCATGGATAAATAATATATTCATAAATATATTGTAACATCAGTAAAAATATAATACAAGTTACTCTAAAACTATATCTATATAACTATGCTTATGTATCCAGATGCATATATTCTGTTATCTGATTGTAACTATGTTGGGATTTTAATTGCAATGATACTGAATTCAGTAAAGATTATTTACTTTATGGAAATCATAATATTTTCTATATTTAAGCTACCTTTTATTATTCTTATAGTATACTATATTTTATAAAATATCATCTAAAATATATTTTGTCAACATATTTTATTATTTTTAGAAATATTCGTAAATATTAACAAAATAATAGATATAGTATCTTTGCTATGAATGAAACAGGATTAAACTAAACACAGATAAAAGATATAAAATGCTATTATAAACAACTCAACACAAGAGCCTTTATATAACAATAACACCACTTGCACAAGCAGTACTTATGCAAATGGTGTTATTGTTATACTATTTTTTAATCTTACAATTATACAACTGATATTAAGATCATTTCATCATAACCAAATACACTCACGTCAATCAATCATTTCTTCTTGTTAAAAGCACAAGTCTTAATAACTGAAGTACAGATGTAACAAGTGCTGCAACATATGTGAGTGCTGCTGCTGTAAGTACCTTCCTTGCACCTGAAAGTTCACGCCCTGCAAGCATATTTCTGTCGCGAAGTGTTCTAAGTGCTCTTGCAGAGGCATCAAATTCTACCGGAAGTGTAAGAAGCTGGAATATAACAACGAGCGAGAATAACAGAACACCTATCTGCATAAGCCCGGTTGCTCCGAATATAAGTCCTAACAATATGACTGGCCATGATAAAGATGAACCTATATTAGCAAGCGGAATAACAACTGATCTTATCTTAATAGGAAAATAATCCTGATCATACTGCATCGCATGTCCACATTCATGTGCAGCTACGCCAACAGCTGCCACCGTATTAACATCATATACGCTATCTGATAACCTTAACACTCCTTCCTTAGGCGAGTAATGGTCTGTTAGATTTCCGCTCACTCTTTCTATCCTGACATCTGTTATCCCGGCTGCCCTTAGTATTTCACTTGCTGCTTGTGCACCTGTCATATTCGTTCTGCAGTTATTCCTACTGTATCTGCTAAATGTTGACTTAACATTCATAGATGCTATGATACTTATAACTGCACCTATAAGCACAAGTATATATGTTGCATCATAAAAATAATACATATATCAAATCCTCCATATTTTTTAGTATCAGAGTTTTTGCCTCCGACATCATAATTATATTATCATTCTACCATAAAAAGCTTTTATGTAAATATATACTTTATTTCTTTCACAATATATTCATTTTATCTTTATATTTTGATAATTCACTCATGTTTTCACATTTCTGCGTGTATCAGCATACTATTTTAATAAGAACACAAAAATGCAAAGCCGCGACTGATACAAAACACCTGCAACAGTTGGAACATCAGAAAGGAGTTTTTAGCCTGTATGAAAATGTATGATCTTAAAAACAAACAGGTCATCAATGAAAATGACTGCCGGATTCTTGGATGTGTTATCGACATAGATTTCGAGCCATCTAACGGCTGCATCAACTCAATCATAGTTCCTGGTCCTGCCAGGCTATGTGGTGTCTTTGGAAGGGAGTTCGTGTATGTCATTCCATTTCATTGTATAAAATCGATTGGTAAAGATATCGTACTTGTAAATGTCTGCCTTGATAAACACAAAGAAAAATGCTAATATATACATATATTTTTAGTTCTTGCGATAATGATTGGAGGTTACTATGAAAGATAATTACGTTGCTTATGTGGGAAGTTACACCCATGAGAGCAGTAAAGGTATACATATATACGATTGTGATGTTGAGGAGGGACGTATATATGAACGCTGCGAAGTACCTATTGATAACCCTTCTTATATAACTCTTTCACATGACAAAAGATTCCTATATGCCATATGCGACCAGGGTGTATCAGCCTATGCCATCACCGAAGATGGAAGCCTTGAGCTCATGAATGTCGTATCTATAAACGGTATGAGAGGTTGTCATATATCAGTTACTAAGGCCAACAATTTCCTTGTAGTATCTGGTTATCATGACGGTAAGATTACTGTCATGCACATAAATGCTGATGGTTCTGTTGGCAGTATTGCTGACGAGGTGTTCCACAAAGGCATGGGCAGCGTTGCAGAACGCAATTTCCGTCCTCACGTAAGCAACACATGCTTCACACCTGATGAAGAGCTCTTATGTGCTTGTGATCTTGGTATTGATCAGATTAAGTTATATGAATTCAACCACAGAACCGGCAAGCTCAAGCTGTTTGATATAATCCGTTCACAACAGGAATCAGCCCCTAGAAAGATGATATTCTCAGAAGATGGAAAATATGCTTATGTTGTGTGTGAACTAAAGAATTATATCAATGTGTATTCTTATGACAAGAATTCAGATAAAGCCCGTTTTGAGATGATTCAGAACATATTTACTGTAAGACGTGACCACAAGTCAAACAGTGCTGCCTCTGATATAATATTTGCCAATAACGGCAGCAATCTTATCTGCTCTAATGCTGGCGATAACACTGCTACAATATATTCCGTTGATAAGAAGTCAGGAAAGATTGTTACTCTTAACTCACTTCCTGTAAGTGGCGATTATCCTAAATATGTATGTCTTTTTCCTGATAATAAGCACCTCATGTCCATGAATAACGAGGGCAGCTCTATCACTATCTTTACAGTAGATTATAAAAAAGGTCTTATAGTTATGAATGGCAAGGAAATCAAGATATCGCGCCCTAATAACATGGTTATTAAAAAACTGTAATGTGGTTTTATTCATCACTATAACATATTTAATTTATAAACATTGTTCATACTAAACTAAAAGCTACATCAGATATACTATATCTTTGATGTAGCTTTTTATAATTATTCTTTTTTATAACATTAGAATTTTTACATTTTTTTCTTTAATTCTTCTTTTTCGGTTTCATCTATTCCTAGTATCATCCGGCTAAGTTTTATTCTACTGTCCGTTATATTTTTCAGCCTGATGCTTAATAAGCTCAGCATCATCAAAGTAGTTTATTTTCATAGCAGCTTTCACTTCGTTAAGTGTCTGTTCTGCCACTTCATATGCTTTCTTAGTGCCTTCCTGTAAGATATGGTATACTTCTGGTATATCCTTTTCGTACTCATGACGTCTGTTTCTTATAGGCTCTAATTCCTTGTTAAGCACCTCTGTAAGAAGCTTCTTAACCTTGACATCACCAAGTCCACCTCTCTTATAGTGTTCCTTAAGTTCATCCAGATTATTATATTCTGGGAGGAATAAAGCAAAATCCTCATCTGTACAGAAAGCATCAAGATATGTAAATACTGTGTTGCCTTCTATCTTGCCTGGGTCACTAACCTTAATATGGTCAGGATCTGTATACATGCCTCTTACCTTATTCTTCACATCATCAGCACTATCTGACAGATATATACAGTTTCCAAGTGATTTACTCATCTTTGCCTTTCCGTCTGTACCTGGAAGCCTTAAACATGCCTGGTTCTGTGGAAGAAGAATCTCAGGCTCTACTAACGTCTCACCATATACTGAATTAAACTTTCTTACTATCTCCCTTGTCTGTTCTATCATAGGTTCCTGATCTTCACCTACTGGAACTGTAGTTGCCTTAAAGGCTGTTATATCTGCAGCCTGGCTTATAGGATAACAGAAGAATCCAACTGGAATACTTGCCTCAAAGTTACGCATCTGAATCTCTGATTTAACTGTTGGATTTCTCTGAAGTCTTGATACTGTAACAAGATTCATATAATAGAATGTAAGCTCTGTAAGCTGTGAAATCTGTGACTGTATGAATATATTAGACTTGGCTGGGTCAATACCTACTGAAAGATAATCAAGTGCTACCTCTATTATATTCTGACGAACCTTTTCAGGATTATCTGCATTATCTGTAAGAGCCTGCGCATCCGCTATCATTATGAATATCTTCTCGAATTCTCCTGAATTCTGAAGTTCAACCCTTCTCTTTAACGAACCCACATAATGGCCAAGATGAAGCTTGCCTGTTGGTCTGTCTCCTGTTAATATTATCTTTGACATATGAAACTACTCCTCCATTCCTATGTTAAACCCATATAATAAGATTATATCTATCTTTAATTCTATCTGATTATACTGGTTATTATACTTAATTAATAATGTTTACAATTTTATCACATTTTTTTCAAAATAACAATTGAGAATTATGTTAAATAATAGTAATATATATGTAAATGTTACTGGCTATCAGTATGATGATTATTTTTAATCACTTTTCTTATTATGAAGTCAGATAACGCTAAACATAACAACAGCACACGGAGGAACAATTGATGAAACATTTACTTAGTCCACTGGATTTAAGTGTCAGCGAGTTAACAGATCTTCTTGATCTTGCCAGAGACATTTCAAAGGATCCTAAGAAATACAGTCACGTATGTGATGGAAAGAAATTAGCAACTTTATTCTATGAACCTAGTACTAGAACCCGTCTTAGTTTTGAGTCAGCAATGCTTAACCTTGGGGGTTCTGTATTAGGTTTTTCTTCTGCTAACTCAAGTTCAGCTTCCAAGGGTGAGAGTGTGTCAGATACAATCAGGGTTATATCCTGCTATGCTGATATATGTGCTATGCGCCATCCTAAGGAAGGTGCACCTATGGTTGCAGCAAGCAAGTCTTCTATACCTGTTATAAACGCAGGTGATGGCGGACATCAGCACCCAACACAGACACTTACAGACCTTATGACTATAAGAGAATTAAGAGGCTCTCTTGATAACTTCACTATCGGTTTATGTGGTGATTTAAAGTTTGGCAGAACTGTTCACTCTCTTATCAACTCTCTTGTAAGATATAGCAACGTAAGATTCGTACTTATCTCTCCTAAAGAGTTAAGAATCCCTGATTATATCAGAGATGATGTACTGTCTGCTAACAACGCAGAATTCATAGAAGTTGAAAGCCTTGAAGAGGCTATACCACAGCTTGATATCCTATATATGACACGTGTCCAGAGAGAACGTTTCTTCTCTGAGGATGAATATCTTCGTATGAAGGATTTCTATGTATTAGATACAGCCAAGATGGCTCTTGCCAAGGATAATATGTATGTTCTTCATCCTCTGCCACGTGTTAATGAGATATCTGTCGAAGTGGATGATGATCCAAGGGCAGCTTACTTTAAACAGGTACAGTATGGTGTATATGTACGTATGGCACTTATAATGACACTTCTTGGTCTTAACTAAAGAGCAGACAAATGATAAACCAATAACAGGCAAATAACAAATAAATATAATTTTAAGAATTAATGAAAGGAAAAGCTATGTGGATATATACATATCGGTATATGTTCCTTAGCAGCAGATTAATATGTTAAATGTAGGTCAGCTTAATGAAGGTTTTGTATTGGATCATATCGAAGCAGGAAAGGCTATGGATATATATAACAACCTCGGTCTTGGAAAACTTGACTGTCAGGTTGCTATCATAAAGAATGCCAGAAGCAGCAAAATGGGAAGAAAGGATATCATCAAGATAGAAGGCGGTCTTGATCTTGTAGACCTTGATGCTATTGGATTCATCGATCACAACATAACTGTAAGTATTATAAAGAATGGAGAAATCGTTGAAAAGAAAACGCTCTCCCTTCCTAAGCAGATTACTAATGTTATCAAATGTAAGAATCCAAGATGCATCACTTCTATAGAACAGGAGCTTGATCAGGTATTTATTCTTGCAGACCCTGAAAAACAGGTATACAGATGCAAGTACTGTGAAGAGAAATATACAGGTAAATAATACAACGTATTTAATATAATATTCCAAATGTAAAAACAGGATGTTGTGAAGAAACTTGAATTCTTCTACAACATCCTGTTTTTAGTATAAGTGCTTACAACAATATGCAGCTTCACAATCATAAGCAATCATATCATCTATATTCCTGTAACGTAGGTGTTTTACTTACTGTTAATGGTTCATCCACCCCGGGAGCTGTTGTAACCTTATACTTTATAGTTATAGGTTTATCAGCATAAACAACAAAATCAAGGTTATAAGCAAGCTGCAGACCTTCATACTCATCAAGTACCATCTTCATGGAATTACTAGTTGTTATATCGCTTATTGTTCCACCTTCAGGAGCAAACAGATGAATAAAGCCTTTTATTCCACCATTCTGTGCACCAAGTATATATTCTCCTGCTTTATATATATCATCTTTTACTATAGCGTTGCTCATAACAACTGTCATATCATATGTTCTGCTTCCATCTGTATTAACCACAGAATCTCCTATCTGTGTATCAAGATTGATGAACCATCCCATTTTACTAGCATATGAACAACTGAAGTATACTCCTGCCTGTGGATGTTCTTTATCATGGTTAAGCCCTCCTGAACAGCCGGCCTCCCTGACATATGTCTGTGCTTTTTCATCCTCCATCCACATAAGAATAGTACGGTCTTTTCCACCATCTGTGAATATCTGTGCATATTGTGATATCATTTTATAATCAAATTCTGATACAAACTTACTCATAACAAGCTTAGCCGTTTCCGCAAACAAAGCATCAACATAATCATTTGCATTACTCATGTTAGTATCAGTTCTGTTGCTAAGATACTTATAATAAAGCTCCTTCTGTAAAACCTTAGTAGCATTATCACCATTTAGTTCTGTACCATCTGACAAAGTTACCCCACCAGTACATTTAAGTACTTTCTGTATGATAACCGGTGTCAATGAGATTACTCCATCTACATGTATGCCATTTCTGCTTTCATATGAGTGTGCCCATATACTGCCAACTCTTTCAAAATCCGGATTATAACAGACATCCCTCGACAGCCTCATCCAACTGCTGAATATAGTCTTTTCATGCTCTGTAACCTGCACACTTTCTGGCACTCTTTCTGATAACACCTTGTATACAGTCTGAAAATCGCCTATAGACATCACTCCATTTTCTATCCTTATAGTTCCAACTGAACCCGGGAATCCACCTGATGCCCTGATCTCAGAAGAATTCTGTGCAGCAACAAGGTACATCCTGTCGCTTCCATCACCGAGAAATTCCCTGAAAAGCTGTATATATTTACCATTCTCCTTGTACGAAGCAGTAAGACTGTTTAACTTATCAACATATTTTGATATATTTTCTGACTTGCTGAATGTAACATTTACATGGCTTATACTTGATGTCATATCTTCTATCTCTGGCTCTATTTTCTCAAGATAATCCAGATATGCATTGATAGTATCCACCCTGAAACCATCTCCTGATTTCAACTGCGAAAGCGGATATTGCTTCATAACTTCAACGCCTGGTTTTAACACATCATCTGATGCATTAACAATAACATCCACAAGTGTATCAGCTGACCTTATGTATTTTTTTATATATGGAATGTGTGACAAAAGCTTCCACTTTTTTTCTGAAAGTATATACTGCATATGCTTAGATGATTCATCTATATGGTCAACAGCTTCTTCCATCATTTCTGAATCATTAGATTTAATACTGGTTAATACACTATCCATTTCATATCTTAGTGTATCTACTTCATTTATAATTGTTTTAATATCTTTTATGTACGTTAAGAAGATGAAAACTATAAGAATCAATGGAATAACAACAAACAGTGCATCTCTTATAATTCTTAATCTTCTTTCGTTCCACTCTGTATCCTTATTCTTTTTCATATCTTTTATAAAACCCCTGTCAAACCTACTCAGGACAAAAAATATGAGCAGCACTATAAGCCGGGTTATGTTCAGCCAGTAACGGCTGATGATGATCATCTATCTAGTCTTACTGTTACCAGTAAGCTCAAGCGACCTACCTAAAAGCACGACGGGCAGCCGTATAGCTTTATGTTTGGTCTTGCTTCGGATGGGGTTTACATAGCCAGCACTGTTACCAGTACTGCGGTAGTCTCTTACTCTGCCTTTCCACCCTTACCAATAGACTTAACACTAAAGTGTTAAGTCTATAACAATAGCAGCTAGCTGCTATTGTTGAACAACGGAAGCTACCAATGTAAAAACATTAATAAAACCTCCTGCCTGGCGGTATATTTCTGTTGCACTAGCCTTGGAGTCACCTCCACCGGACGTTATCCGGCACCCTGCCCTATGAAGCCCGGACTTTCCTCACCTGTGGTTCTTACACCACAGCCGCGATCATCTGTGCTACTCATACAAACTTATTTAATATATGTTTTACCATATATTCCGTCATTTCTATAAATTCCAATAACTTTGACATACTACCACATTAATAGTTGTATGTCAAAGTTATATGATTAGTTTTATGTTTTTTTATGATTAGATTTATGTTTTTTACGTATTATAATCTCATCATTTTATAAACATAGCATCACCAAAGCTGAAGAATCTGTATTTTTCTTCAACAGCCACTTCGTATGCATGAAGTACATTCTCCCTGCCAGCAAGTGCTGATACAAGCATTACAAGTGTTGATTCTGGAAGATGAAAATTCGTTATAAGACAATCTATAGCCTTAAACTTATAACCTGGATATATGAATATCTCAGTCCAGCCACTCTTAACTGGTATATGTCCATTCTCATCAGCTACTGATTCAAGAGTTCTTGTGCTTGTTGTGCCTACCGCGATAACTCTTCCTCCGTCAGCCTTTGTTTTGTTTATAATATCTGCGGCTTCCCTGTCTACCTGATAGAATTCAGAATGCATATGATGATCTAAGATATTCTCAACCTTAACAGGTCTGAATGTTCCAAGTCCAACATGAAGAGTGACTCTTGCAATCTTAACACCCATATCTTCTATCTGCTTAAGAAGTTCTTTGGTAAAATGAAGACCTGCTGTAGGTGCTGCTGCTGAACCTTCATGCTTTGCATACACTGTCTGATATCTGTTTTTATCCTGAAGCTTATGTGTTATATAAGGAGGAAGTGGCATCTGTCCAAGTTCATCAAGTATCTCTTCAAATATACCATCATATGTAAACTGTATAAGTCTGTTTCCTTCCTCTACTATATCTATGATTTCGCCCTTAAGCTTTCCACCGCCAAATACTATCTTAGCTCCTACCTTACACTTTTTACCTGGCTTAACAAGAACCTCCCATGTATCCTGCCTGTCTTCAAGTCTTTTAAGCAAAAGCACTTCTATGGCAGCACCTGTTCCTTCCTTTTCTCCGATAAGTCTGGCTGGTATAACCTTAGTATCATTGATAACAAGGCAGTCACCTGGCTTAAGGTATTCTGTTATATCCCTGAATATCCTGTGTTCAATAGCCCCTGTGTTTTTATCAAGCACCATCAGCCTTGAACTTGAACGATCTGAAAGAGGATCCTGAGCTATCAGTTCCTCTGGCAGATCATAATAAAAATCATGTAAATCCATAATATTCCTCTAATTTCGTTTGCCTTTTACATACGGAGTTCTATGCCTGCATCGCTTAAGTCTTTATATATCTTTTCCATAACAGGGGAGATATCTTTATCCTCAAGTGTTCTGTCCTTTGCCCTGAATGAGATTGAGTATGCTACTGACTTATAGCCATCCTTAATCTGGGCACCTTCATATATATCAAACAGCTTATAGCTTTCAAGTATCTTACCCGCACGTTTTTCAATAATCTTTTCTACGTTTCCAACAAGCACTGACTTAGGCATAACCATACTAATATCTCTTGTTACTGCTGGGAACTTTGCTATACCCTTAAACTTTCTGTCAAAGCTGGCCATTCCTGTTACTGTTGCAAGATCAATAACAACAAGATATGTTCTTTCTCCTAAAGCATAGTTATCTGCTACATCTGGATGTAACTCGCCAATATAACCTATCTTAGTACCATCATATATGATATCTGCCTGACGACCTGGGTGAAGGAACGAAATTCCTGCTGCAGGATCATATTCTGGCTTATTCTTCATGCCGATTCTTTCAAGAAATTCTTCTACAACACCCTTCATAGAGAAGAAATCTACTTCTCCAAAAGCACCAAGTGTAAACATAACTCTTTCGTCTGGAAGCTCGTTCTTGTCATCAGAAGCAATATACACCTTAGCTAACTCATATAACTTAACATTCTTGTTACGTCTGTTAAAGTTAGTTGAAAGTGATGAAAGCATACCATTAACTGGAATTGTTCTCATGATAGAGAAATCCTCTCCTAATGGATTAGATATCACAACTGCCTTTCTATACTCTGAATCCTCTGCAAGCTTAAGCTTGTCAAATACCTTAGGACTCTCGAAAGAATATGTCATAGCCTGTGAAAAGCCTGTAAACTGTGCCACTTCACCTGCAACATCTTCTATGCTTCTTTCAAATGTAATCTTACCCATAGTTGTAGAACCCTTAGGAAGTGTTGTAGGGATATTATCATATCCGAAAAATCTTGCAACTTCCTCTGCTATATCTGCATCTCTGTTTAGATCCTGTCTGAATGTAGGTATTATGAGTTCATTATTCTTTTCATCATATTCAACTTCAAGTCTTGTAAAGTATTCAAGCATATCCTTGCTGGAAACATCTGTTCCAAGAAGTGCATTATACTTAGCTGGCTCGAAGGCTATTCTCTTCTTAGCCACTGGAGCAGGATACACATCAACAACTCCACCGACTACTTCACCGGCACCAAGCTGTTCTATTAAATCACATGCCCTGTTCATGGCTTCAAGTGCAAGCTCTGGATCAAGTCCCTTTTCAAACTTACCTGCTGCATCTGTTCTTAAGCCTATCCTCTTAGCTGATTTTCTTATGTTAGTACCATCAAATGTAGCTGCTTCAAAAAGCATTGTCTTAACATCATCTGTTATCATAGAGTTTTCTCCACCCATGATACCTGCTAAACCAACAGCCTTATCTCCATCACATATAAGAAGTGCATCTGAATCAAGTATTCTTTCCTGTCCGTCAAGTGTTACGAACTTCTCACCATCCTCTGCTCTTCTTACTATTATCTTTTTGCCAGCAATAGTGTCATAATCATAAGCATGCATAGGCTGGCCGTATTCAGTCATTACATAGTTAGTGATATCTACTATATTGTTGATAGGTCTGATGCCTGCTGTCATAAGTCTGTGCTGCATCCACTTTGGTGATGGAGCAAGCTTTATATTCTTGACAACTCTTGCTGTATATCTTCTGCATAAATCTGCTGCCTGAACATCTACCTTGATATAATCATTAACATCTTCATCGTTGCCAGACTCATGTACTTCAGGTGGTGTAAATGGTTTTCTGAATGTAGCAGCTGCCTCTCTTGCAATACCAAGTATGCTATAGCAGTCTACACGGTTGTTAGTTATCTCATATTCAAACACTGTATCATCAAGACCAAGGTATTCAACTGCACTTGAACCAACAACAGCGTCATCACCGAATATATATATACCATTCTCAGCTGCATCAGGGTAGAATTCTCTTGAAGAACCAAGCTCTTCAATAGAGCACATCATACCACATGATTCTACACCTCTTAACTTACCCTTTTTAATCTTTATTCCATCCTCTGGAAGCGGACTTCCATCATGTCCTCCTGCTACACGTCCTCCGTCAAGAACTACAGGTACCTTCTGTCCACTTGTTCCAGGAACAATATTAGGTGCTCCTGTAACAATCTGAACTGTTTCATCTCCAACATTAACCTGACAAACTACAAGCTTGTCTGCATCAGGATGTCTCTCAACTGAAAGAATCTGACCTACAACTATCTTCTCAAGATTCTTGTCAAGTCTGTTAAAACATTCTACCTTAGTACCTGAAAGAGTCATAGCATCTCTGAATTCCTGATCTGTACACTCTAAACCTGGAACAAGGTCCTTTATCCATTTAATAGATGTATCCATACTAATCTCCATTCCTGCCCATATACTAAACAGCCACAATATGATAATCTGACTGAACAGGGCTTATTTACTTTATATGCATATACACATTACATTGCACAACCTTCTATGCAGCATATATATAAATATATATATTAACTAAAACTGCTTTAAGAATCTTGTGTCGTTTTCATATAATAATCTCATATCGTCGATTTCATATTTAAGAAGTGCTACTCTTTCAAGACCAACACCGAATGCAAAGCCTGTATACTTATCTTTATCTATTCCACACATCTCAAATACATGTGGGTGAACCATACCACAGCCAAGAATCTCTATCCAGCCTTCACCCTTACAGAAACGGCAGCCCTTACCACCGCACTTAAAGCAGCTTACATCCATCTCTGCACTTGGCTCTGTGAATGGGAAATGATGTGGTCTGAACTTAACCTTTGTATCTGGTCCAAAAAGTTCCCTTGCAAACTCTGCAAGAGTTCCCTTAAGATCTGCAAATGTTATATTCTCATCAATAACAAGACCTTCTACCTGATGGAAGCAAGGAGAATGTGTTGCATCAACCTCATCTGCTCTGTATACACGTCCTGGTGATATCATTCTGATAGGAAGTTTTCCCTTTTCCATGACTCTTGCCTGAACAGGTGATGTCTGTGTTCTAAGTACTATCTTATCATTAATGTAGAATGTATCCTGTTCATCCTTTGCAGGGTGATTAGCAGGTATGTTAAGAAGTTCAAAGTTATAATGATCATATTCAACTTCTGGTCCTTCTACTACTTCATAACCCATACCGATAAATATTTTTTCTATCTCCTCACGTGCAAGAGTGTTAGGATGCTTATGTCCTAATTCTGCTTTCTTTGCAGGAAGTGTAACATCTATAACCTCTGACTTCATCTGAAGCTCTCTCTTCTTTGCAGCAAGGTCCTTCTTTGCAGCATCTAACACTTCTTCGATAGCCTGTCTTGTCTCGTTAACAATCTGGCCTACCTTTGGTCTGTCTTCCGGTGCTACTTCTTTCATGCTCTTTAATACTTCTGTAAGTTCACCTTTCTTTCCAAGAAAAGCAACTCTGATATCGTTTAACTTTTCAAGAGAATCAGTTGCTCTAATCTGAGATAAAGCACTTTCTTTGATTGCATCAAGTTTCTCTTTCATCTTATCCTCCATTCTGACACTACGCACCTGATATGCGTCATATTTCTTAATTCGGAATATTAATCTCTTTTTACAAAAAGCCATTCTTAATTGTAACACAACTTATAGTTTTGGCAAGTATTTTTCCAGAATCTCCATTGCATCCTTAGCATAAGCCGGATTATTCCTCGTTATATTTTTAATGTTATTTTTTGCATCTTCAATTCTGTTCTCATTATATTCTATCTGCTTTCTTAACTTCTGTCTTCTTACTGACAGATTGTGTCTTACTTCAACCATTTCCTTAGGATTGAGTATCGCTTTTACCTGTGCTATCCATACATGTGTATCTATAACCCCAAGCCTTCCAAGTATATGCATAAGATCTGCCTCTGCACTTGTAAGATTTCCTGTGACTTCAAGCATCTTTTTTTGTTCTTCTTTCATCTCTATATATGCCTGATACTTCTGTTCAAGCTCGTACGCACTCTTAACATTATATTTATTGTACTGATAATCAAGTACGTTGGCAGCATTTACATACTTTATCTTTATCTTATTAAGAAGCGCTGTTGCTTTGTTAAGTTTTATTTCCGTTACATATACCTTTCTTTCTATCGACTTAAGATATGCATACAGTCCGAGTGCCATAACTCCGGCAAGAAGTACTACAGTTATAAATGCACCTATATTATCTTTTCCATCTGTCACTGCCATAATCACCATAAATACAGCAAATATCGCTGCTAACAGGCCACATATAAGCTGTGCATAGCCTTTTATCCTCAACTGTTTATTCACAAGATCCTTAGCTTCCATCCTGTACATAGAACGCTCTGTTTTAACCATTCTTATATCTCTGGCGATTGTGTTCCTGTCATCCTCTGTGCTGCGAAGCTTAGCTACAGCATCTGGAAATTCAGCCTCATACATCTCCATATTTCTGTATGCATTGTTTGATAATCTGCTATCAGGTGTATTTAATATACGTCTGTCTACCGACAGATTATCAACTCTGTCTGCCACCATAACAAGCTCTCTGCTTATATCAGCAGGTGCATTTTCTATTTTCTGTATATCCTCATAATAATCAGTCACACTGTCATATTCAACTCTGGCATTTTCTATAAACCGGGCAGCCTCTTCACATATATCGCACTGGCTTTTTATAAAGCTTCCTATATCATCACCATTAAAACCTGTTGTACTTACAGCATCAAGCTCTGCCTGCTTTAGTTCAAGTTCTCTGTCTATATCAGTTTCTATTATAGTATTAATATTCTGCCTGCTCTTTTCTGATTTTTCATAAGTATCTGGATCAGTTGATTTTATTTTGGAATTCTGACTGTCTTTTCCCTTGCTCCTTGTTACATCATCTACCTTCCTGATAAGCGTCTGAGTCTGAAGTGTATTAAGAAGATTATCATATTTTTCTTCTTCTCTTTGAACACTTTCCTGCTGTTTTCTTGTTTTTTCCGCCAGTCCGGAAGGTCCGTCTTCTTCTTCATTATTACGCATACTCTCAAGCAGTTCCTTGTAATCAGAAGTCTCTTCTTCTTTTGATGTTTTATCTGATTCATTAAGTTCAAAGCTTTTAATCATATCATTTATAGACATTTTATTGCCTGCTTCTTTAGAATTATCATACATAAGCTCTTCAAGATCTTTTAAATCATCATCCTTATCGTAGCCATTTTTTATAACATCGAACAATCCCACCTGTTTATCACCTCGCAATTCATGCTATCCTCTTGCACATTATCACAGCTTAATATCCTTCTAATTATCACGCGCACTGTAACCTCTGTATTCATCCTTCCAGCTGCTAAGTATATCTTTTACGGCCTTATGATAATATGCAACGTCACCATGCTCTTTTCTTTTTACAAGCTCTTCAAGCTTTCTATACTCTTCCTGATATCTGGCGTTATCCATAACACCTTCTATTCGCTTTCTTACCGCAAGCTCTCTGTCAGATACATCCTCAACTATAAGTTCTTTGTTTCTTTCGTCAAAATATTTTGCTGCCAGATAAGCATCATAACTTTCGGAATACTGTCCTGTTTCATAAGCCAGCTTAAAGCTTTCGGCTGCTTTGTCATACATAAACATACCCGCATAAGCCACTCCCGTATTATGATATATCCTGGCTGTAAATGCACCTGGTGCATCATTTTTATACTCTTTTATTATCTGCTTATAACAATCTATTGCCTTAAAATATCTCTTTCTGTCAAGATATGTATCAGCCCTTGACCTTAAACGCTCATACACATTCTGACTGTCCAGTGTACTAAGTATTTCACTTATCTTATCTATCTGGCTTATCGAATAATAATCAACTGACTTTAATATGGTCACAAGAATAGCTGCAAGACCTGCATCACTTTTTTTCATCTGTTCAACTCTGTCTGCAAGTGCCATATCTTTTGTCTCATACCTTAAAAAATGTATAAGCTCATCACTTATAAAATCATTTGTTATTATATATATATTGTTATAAATATAGTAGCACAACTCCTCATTTGAATATAATCTGACATCAGAACAGCTGATATATAAAGGATTGACTGCTAATTTATCCCTGCATAGAATCATCGTACTCATAAGCATGCCTCACTTAAATCTATTTCCTCTGTTATAACTCTGCCAGATGTCCTGAACATTTCCCCGAATCCAAGATCCTTAATAGTCAGAATACATTTGTCCTGTGATACTGCATATACATCCATTCTTATCCTTGTCGTCTTTCCCTCACGATAAGGTATGCTGCTTATATCTATTATTTTATCAGTACATTTTCCATCAGCTGTGATCAGCTTTAAAGCCAGGGTTGTCATATCTTCTATGATAAAATCCACGCTTCTGCGTGCCATATACCATTCGGTACCCATCTTTATTATGCGGAACCTCATAGCTTTTCCACGTTCATTTATATCAGTTTCTATATTCACCTTTATACATCCATCTACTAGCAGAGTCACGTTATCAAATATATCATGGTATATATTCTCATATGCTGCATAGCAGGCTCCTCTTACATACAGATTCTGACCTATATAAGCTTTTCTGCCATTCACAAGCACCTTTGAAAGTCCATCTGGCAGTTTTTTCACATCAAAACCTTTTCCTGTAAGATATACTGATGATGCTGTATTCCTTGAAAAATAATCTGACACATACTCAACCAGTTTCTTATCTGACATACCGCTTTGCGAATCTATCGTATACTGTTCATGAGCTGATACTATATACTGCACACCATCAGCTGTATTATATGAAAGCCTGTATATATTAATAATCTGTCCATCATAATCCATAAGGACTACTCCCGACTTATACAGTTCTTTCTGCTGTGAATACGCATAATAAGCAAAGCTTTGTATAGGACCTGTGATCATGTACTGGTTCTCGTTTATCCCAAGTGAATTTATCTGATCATTTATTTCATTAAGCTCTTCTATATCAGATAATCCTGACTTAACACACAGACTGCCAATCTCATCCACATTATATCTGCCCAATATTCTTCTGATGGCATCTACTATTGAAAGCCCGCTTACTTCATCGCATGCAACAGGTATGCCTGCTCTCATATCATAAACACAAGCCTGTATCACTGATTTATCATATTCAATTCCAATTATCAGTCCCTGGTCTTTCATGCACTTCTCCATTCTGTTTTATCTAGTACATCGTTTCGTAAGTAACACTAGTCTATTTTCTTAAATATCTCTTCTGAAACGTAAGCCTTTGTAACATAACTGTTCATCAGCTTCTTCAATGTAACCATATCATGCAGTTCCTCACTGGCAAGACATTCATTGATGGCATCTAATCTTTTGCCGGCATACTGTGCTGGAATATCATCACATACCATGTTGTATTCCTTTGTTTTTTCTCCATCTGATGTTGTAAAATAATATGTAACTTTATCGTCATAAAACATTAAAAGCTTATATGTAAATATTCCACATATATCACTTTTCATAACTGCTGTTTTATACTCCCTGTCATCATTGATGCGGTAATGCAGTTCCACCTTTCTATCCGGAATGCCGAAATATTCTATAACAGTTAATCCATACGCATTATATGGTATGCTTAGTATTCCATTGAATTTCTTATAAAAGTTATATATAAGTTCTTTTTCACATAATTCATCCAGAATAGACTGTGCTGTTTTCTTTATGTCCGATTCATTCAATAATGACAGTTCCAATGACTTTTCCTTAAGCCATGCAATATAGCATAATAATGGCAGTCCTATTTTATCCTTATATGCTCTTTCTATAACTTTAAATATAACCGGATCTGCTTTCTTATTCTTTATAACATAGTTATATGAATTATATGCTGCATATGCCTTAACAATCGAATATCCAGCCACATTATTATAATAATCTGCAAAAACCTCTGCTAATCTATTTGAATATACATTGGTAAACATCATCTGGGATATTATTCTTTCTGACAGCGAATCAACATTCACACCAAACTCCTTTGATGTTTTCCATAAAACATACATATCAGTGTTTGTACTGTTATAATGCTCCACCATATACGTAAGCAGTTGTTCATTATAAAGATGCTTTTTAAATACATATTCTGATATTTTGTTCTTATATTCTTCTTCATTAACCGATGCATCAAGCTCATGAACCATAAGCATAAAAAGCTTTGTCGCATCTACATCTGCATATCCATACTTATCAATAAGCTGTCTTGCCTCATAATACATGCCATAATCTATAAGTATTTTTACAAGACATGCACTATCCCTCACTGACAGGTTATATATATCAAGCTGCTTGTATTCATCTGTAAAGCTTTCTGCATTATAGTATTCCAGATAAAACTCTATCATCCATGAATTCAGTTTTTTTCTATACTGTTCTGATATTCCTTCAACCTTGAGCGCCAGCTTATATAATTCGAGTGTATGCATTTTATATATATGTTTTCTTCTGTAGTACTCCACCTTATATATAGTAATATATTTATCATCTATATCGTATTGGTCATACTCAGACATATCACCCGGCTCTTCAAATATTTTCTCTATCTCATAATCAACTGTCTTTTTTCTTTTACGCCCATCATTGCATATAAATACAAGCGAACAGTCTTTAGTATATAGCGGAATATAAGTATCTTTCCCTGTAAACTCATATATTACAGGCTCCTGTATCTGGCTATACTTTACCATAACTGCTTTAACATCTTCGTCAAAACATGTTATATGATACATAAACTTAAGTTTTGCTAAAAATGCTGCAGTATCATTTTTAACAAGCTGTGGTTTTATGAACTTCTTATAAAGATACACAAGATTGCTGTCAATGTTCCCCTGCTTTAACTGTTCATAAACATATAACTCTATTATATGTTTATATGAATCATATATCTCCTTATACAGCTCCTTATTATATACTATATTAGCATATAGATATGATTTCCAGGAATAATTAACTCCTGAATCATATGTAAAGTACATAAGCACTATCTTAGGAAGTCTTAACTTTATATCTTTCTTTATGCTTGCCATATAGAACTCGTAAAGCCTTGTTATTCTGATACCACGAAGCACTGCCTTCTCATAATATGTAAAGCTTTCTTCATCTGCAATACCTGTCCTTATCATATGTACTATAAGCGCCTCAAGGATGTTATCCTCCTCATAGCTTTCATATAGTCTTTTTAACAGCTCTATGTCAGACATTCCAGCATTTTTTTCATTTCCAATAACCTCTGCTGCCTGTCTTGCAAGTCTTTCTGATATAACACCATATTTTATGCCCTCAGATATTACCTGTATTTCAAATCTGTTCATAACCCTTAACAAATCAGGCTGTTCGTTATATATATTTAATGCTTCAATATACATAACAGGACTTGTACATCCGTTATTAAAGGAATCCTTGATTCTTATAAGCTTTATGCTCTTATTGTGCTCTATCTGTCCATCTATATAAAACAATATCCATAAAAGAACCCATGTATCATAACCATTGTCATAATATCTGCTGACTATCTGTAACACATCAGATGTATATAGTGCATCCTTTCTTTCAAGTGTGCTCACATACAGATAAAGACAGTATAACTCAACATGACTGCTTACATCTGTTAATATCTTATCTTTAATGTTTTCAAGTATCTGTTTTCCATCAAACACATTGCCAGCTATAAAATCAAGCCCTGCCTGAAATACATCGAAAATCATGTCCGATTCTTTCAATCCGCGTACTCTTGTAAGCATTTTTCCTGTATCTGATATCCACTGTTCACGGTCTATTCTTTTCATTCTGAATGCCATATAAGCCTGCGTAAGTGCTATTCTGGCACTTCTCTGTTCCATACGGATATCAAAGCCATCATTCTTCTTATCTATATCATTTTCTTTGTTTTCTTTATATATTATAAGGTCAATCTGCTCCTCATGGCCATATGAATGTACACATATCGAAGTATAGTTGTTTCCGTTGTGAAGCCGGCTATAATCTATAAGATATTCAAGCTCATATATATCACCAACAAAATCATCTGAGTTAAGTGTTCCTCGCTTCATCTTGATATAGTCCGCATCACATTCCACTTCAAGCTCTATATATCCCCATCCGCTTTTTTCTATAATCAGACTGTCCTTTTCTCCTTCTTGCGAAAGACTGTACGTTCTTGTCTGTGTGTCCATCTTAAACGTGAGTGGTGATTTTTTCTTAATTGCTATTAAGAATTCTTCCATGGATTCATATACATTTTCACTGTCATACAGACTTTCATATAAGTTAATGAGATTCTCATCATTTTTTAAAAATATACTCTTAAAGCTTTCTGACCTGTATAAAACAGCTGCTTCTTCCCTTGACTTCTGGACAATATTCGTAAAATGAAACAGATCATCTCCCATACCAAGACTTGTCTTAGCTTTCATGCTATAACCTGTTATAATATATGTTATATCTTTTTCACCAGCATCGCTTACTATTGTGAACCTTCCTTCAATGCTCTCTTTATCCTGAAGTTCTCTTGCATCAGCTATATATGTTATGCTGCATTCTCTGCCTATGAATGTCCCATTCTTTATAACAACCCGGCTGTCAGAAGAGTACACTACGCCTTTGATGACATCACTTGCCTGAATATGCAGTTGTTCTTCACTGTATGTTCCACATAATACATCAGCCCTTACAACATCATCAGGCTTTATTATGTCTGGTATGTCATACCTGAACTTTCCTAATGAAAGCCGGTTAATATACTCTTTCATCCTTTACTCTCCATTCATGTGTACAATATACTTTTAGGTACTTTTCTTTATATTACGTCTGATATTACATCCTAGTATTATTATTTTTGTGCTTCTGACCTTATCCTGTCAAGATGTTCCTTTATATGTTTCTCATATCCGTTATCAGTAGGTGAATAAAAGCTTTCATCAACAAGTGCGTCTGGAAGATACTGCTGACTGACATAATGATTAGGATAATCATGTGCATACTTATATCCAACACCATGTCCAAGCTTTGCGGAGCCCTTATAATGAGCATCCTGAAGATGGGCAGGAACAGGCTGTGTCTTTGTTGTCCTTACTATATCAAGTGCCTTATCCACCGCCATATAGCACGCATTGCTCTTAGGTGCACAGGCTACATACAGTGCAGCCTGCGAAAGTATTATTCTTGCCTCTGGCATGCCTATACGCTCAACTGCCTGTGCTGCACTCACTGCTACAACAAGTGCGTTAGGATCTGCATTTCCAACATCCTCACTTGCACATATCATTATTCTTCTTGCTATAAACTTAATATCTTCACCCGCATATAACATCTTGGCAAGATAATAACTTACCGCATCCGGGTCTGAACCTCTCATGCTCTTTATAAATGCTGAAATTGTATCATAATGATTATCACCTGTTTTGTCATATCTTATAGCACGTTTCTGTATACACTGTTCTGCTGTCTTAATGTCAATATGTATAATACCATCCTGTGATCTGTCAGTTGTAAGTATCCCAAGTTCTATGGCATTTAGCGCATTTCTTGCATCACCGTTAGATATGTCTGCAAGAAATTCAAGGGCATCATCATCTATTTTGGCCTTATAACTGCCCATTCCCCTTTCTTTATCATAGACAGCTCTCTTTAGTATTTCCTTGATATCATCCTTTGTTAAAGGCTTAAGTTCAAATATAATGGATCTTGATATCAAAGCCCCATTTACCTCAAAGTATGGATTCTCAGTTGTTGCTCCGATAAGTATGACTGTTCCATCCTCAACATATGGCAGAAGATAATCCTGCTGCCCTTTGTTAAATCTGTGTATCTCATCTACGAAAAGAATAGTCTTTCTTGCATACATGCCAAGATTATTTTTTGCCTTTTCGACTACATCTTCCATATCCTTTTTGCCTGCTACTGTAGCATTTATCTGACAAAAATCCGCACTTGTTGTATTCGCTATAACTCTGGCAAGTGTTGTTTTACCAGTTCCTGGCGGTCCATAGAATATAATCGAACTCAGCTTATCTGCCTTTATAGCACGATATAAAAGCTTATCCTTACCTACAATATGCTGCTGCCCAACCACCTCATCAAGTGTCCTTGGTCTTAGCCTCATGGCAAGAGGTGATTCATTCTCTTTATTACTTTCACGCATATAATCAAACAAATCCATAAGCTGTCCTTTCTATACATTTTACCTTTTTATACTTTTGACGCTTACATCATAATATAGCATATATCAGCATTTTTTAAAAGTAATAACCCCCAATACTTTTCTAAGTGAATCTGAATAATCCATCACCTCAACTGTTTCGGCTGCCATAAGGTCAACACTGCCTATCAGTCTGTCCTTATAATAATAATTAATAATTCCTGCCTTATCGCCCTCATGTACAGGTGCTATCATTGTGTCAACCGTGTATTCTTTTCTTATATCTGAGTCGCTAAAGCTTTCAAGAAACATGTATGAGAAATCTTCACTTTTTTTAATGCTTACCTCGTCCTTTACACCTGCCTCAACCCTGGCATATTTAATATCAGGCTCCTCTGCATCCTGATATATGCTGCATACACTAAATCCATAGTTAAGAAGTGTAACCGCATCCTTGAATCTTATCTTACTTGTTGGTGCTGCCATAACTACTGCTATCAGCTCTATTCCATCCTTCATGGCTGTTCCTGAAAGACAGCAGCCAGCTTTGCTTGTCGAACCTGTTTTAAGTCCTGTCGCATAAGTATACTGTTTTATAAGCTTATTAGTGTTTGACAATGTAAAATCTTTTTCACCCTTTCCAGTAACATGTGTTATATCTTCCATCCATATATTACTGAACTCTTTGACCTCCGGGTGGCTGTTTATAAGCTCCCTGCTCATAAGAGCAACATCTCTTGCACTTGATGTATGTCCGTCAGCATCAAGACCGCAGCAGTTGACAAAGTGTGTCTGCTCCATGCCAAGCTGCCCAGCCTTCTCATTCATCTTATCAACGAAAACATCTTCTGAACCACATATATATTCGGACATGGCTACACATGCATCATTAGCACTTGCCACCGCTATACACTTTATCATAGTCCTTACGCTCTGTATCTCTCCTTCTTCTAAGAACACCTGGCTGCCGCCCATAGAGGCTGCATGTTCAGAAACAGTAACAGGGTCTTCCATCTTTATCTGCCCACTTTCCAATGCGTCAAATATAAGTATCAGTGTCATTATCTTAGTTATGCTTGCAGGTGCAAGCTGCTTTGATGCATCTTTTTCGTATATTATCTGGCCAGTTTTAGACTCCATAAGTATAGCTGATGGAGTATCTATATCAGGACCTGCTGTGCCAGCTGTCACTATGTCCGATTCTTTCAATTCTTCATCTTCAGCCCACACATAACTATAAAAAGCAGGATTAATGCTTATAGCCACAATAATCATGACCATAACCATCAATCCCGCTATTATACGCATGTATCCACATCTTGTATTCATATACATATGCTTCATATAAACTGCCTCTTAATACATTTACTACTTATATATGTATATGCAAAAGCTTATATTCTATTATTTTATCACCTTATATAGCTTCCCACAAAGAACCTTTCAACATTTCCTATAACATTCTGTGATTCTCCTTTAAGGTTACATGTATACAACTGTCCATCCGCACCATAATAATATATCTTTTTCTTATAAATGCCTGTATTAGATGTATTGGTAAGCTCCCCTGCTTCACATATCACAACTGGTGAGGCCGTTACATTCTTAATATAATATTGCTTTCCATCTGATATATATGTCAATGCTTCGTCTGTATTTTTTACAAGCGAAAGACTTCCATCTTTAACAGCTTCTGTTATAAAAGTTTTTTTACCTTTTTCAGCCTTTACGAGCTGCGCGGCATCGTTTACATATATGAGTTCCTGCGTATCTGCAAGATATATCATATTCATATTATTTCCAGTATTTTCAAGAAACAATATATCTGATATTTCTCCATCCTTAAATCTTGCACATGATAATTTTTTATTACTAAGCCAGTACACATAATCATTCTTTTTATCATATACATACATATTGCCTACCCCACTTACTCCTTTAAGCAGAGTTGCTTTTGCAGTCTTAGTTTCTACATAATAGGTGTTTTCTGATACAGTGTATATATATGAATCCGCATCATCCTTTGCATTAAGATGTTCTGCCCCTGACATATACATACCAGTTGAACTTCCAAGTGCACTCACACTATCAACATATAAGTCAACCTCTGTAGTTATCTTTCTGTCATAATCATATTGATACAGACGTCCATCGGTATTAAGAATAACTATTATATCTTTACTGCTATATACATATGCCTGATTAAGACTTCTTTCTATAGTATTCACTTCACATACATATCCGTCATCCTTTGACTTATCTTTTTTTACTTCTGCCATGGATAACATTCTGACCCCTGTTTTTCCATTATCATTGATAGTTTCAGTCTCTTCATATATGACTGTTCCCTTATCAGATATAAAATAAACATTGTGTTCATATGTATTCTCTGCTGCTTTAAGACATACATCATCTGACCATATATATAATGTATACATACCAGCTGCTGAATCATATACATCTGTTGCAAAATAACTCCCCTTAGGACTTGAAACATTTAACACTGAATTATCCTTATCAATGCCCTCAGGCCATTCAGGAGTAAAAAATGTATCATCATCCAGAGCAAATATAGCACCTGATTTATCACATACATACCTGCTGTCAAGTGATGAAACATCATATATCTTACTTCCATCGCTCATATATATGTTATAGTTTTTCTTTGTAATTATATTAACAGTAAATACTACTACAGCTATAAGTATAAGAATTACAGCTGCCGCTATTCCAGCTTTCTTATAAGGAATACCTGAACTATCAGCTTTTCTTATTTTAATCCCTGTATTTTCATCTGCCTGTTTATTGTTTTTTTTAGCATTTTTCTCAAGTGATTTAGCAAATCTGTCTTTGCTGTCAGCGAATAAATCCCTGCCTTTTTTTAGCTTATCAGCCACCTGATTCATATCCACTTTAGTTATGTCAAATACCCCTTCATCATAGTTCTTAGACTTAGGAGCATGTGTTTTCTTATCTTTTTTTTCAGTTTTATCAATTCTATCTGTTCTATCTTTACCTGGTACTTCTTTTCTTTTAAGCTTAGCCTGTTTTTCCTCATAAGCCTTTCTTCTTGCCAGATAATCACTGTTATTAATCTTTATTACCGGTCCATCGCACTTAGGACACTGACTGCCTTCATATTCCGTTCCACATTTAGCACATATCATATATTTTCTGCCTTTATATCTATCTTATACATCATCTGATAATGCTGCTTTTTTCCTTAACAACATATATATGATGTCGGAGCAAATGTCCCCGACTTTGATACCTGCGAATTGTTCCTTGCTACGCAATCCCACAATTCTCCCCCAATATTCGCATATCGTGGGATTATCATCCCACTTTTATGCTCATATCGTGGCGGGTCCCAAGGTCTTTCCCCCACCTATGAGCAAGCTCATGTGGGTTTAGACCTTTTGACCCTGGTATCATATATATTACGCAGGATTCATGACTCATGCACAAACCCTGCGTATATTATTAACCAACCACTGACTCTTTCTAATCATATGCCAGCATATTCTAAAACTTTTATTTTACTGATATTAGAATCTGAACTTATCTTCAAAGTATGCCTTAAGATCTTCTATCTTAACTCTTTCCTGCTGCATAGTATCTCTATCTCTTACTGTTACAGCATTATCCTCTTCAGAATCAAAGTCATATGTTATACAGAATGGAGTACCTATCTCATCCTGTCTTCTGTATCTCTTACCGATATTTCCTCTGTCATCAAACTCACAGTTATAGTACTTAGAAAGCTCTGCATATACCTTTTCTGCGCCTTCGTTAAGCTTCTTAGAAAGTGGTAATATACCTATCTTAACAGGTGCAAGTGCTGGATGGAAGTGAAGAACTGTTCTTACATCTCCACCTTCAAGCTCTTCTTCATCATAAGCTGAGCAAAGGAATGCAAGTGTAACTCTGTCTGCACCGAGTGATGGCTCGATAACATATGGAATATACTTCTCCTTAGCTTCGTCATCAAAGTATGACATATCTTCGCCTGATACTGTCTGATGCTGTGTAAGGTCGTAGTCTGTTCTGTCTGCGATACCCCATAACTCACCCCATCCAAATGGGAATAAGAATTCGATATCTGTAGTACCTTTAGAATAGAAGCAGAGTTCTTCTGGTGAATGATCTCTTGCTCTCATCTCATCTTCCTTGATACCAAGTGCCTTAAGCCAGTCTATACAGTACTGTCTCCAGTAAGTAAACCATTCAAGGTCTGTTCCAGGCTTACAGAAGAATTCAAGTTCCATCTGCTCGAATTCTCTTGTTCTGAATGTAAAGTTACCAGGTGTAATCTCGTTACGGAATGACTTACCTATCTGTCCGATACCAAAAGGTACTTTCTTTCTTGATGTTCTTTGTACATTCTTAAAGTTGACAAATATACCCTGTGCTGTTTCAGGTCTTAAATATACTGTATTCTTAGCATCCTCTGTAACACCCTGAAATGTCTTAAACATAAGGTTAAACTGTCTTATATCTGTAAAGTTATGCTTTCCACAAGTAGGACAGCATATATTCTTCTCATCAATGAAGTTCTTCATCTGCTCCTGAGTCCATCCATCTACTGAACCGCCAAGATCATAATTATTCTCATCTGCCCAGTCTTCAATAAGCTTATCAGCTCTGAATCTTTCATGGCAATCCTTGCAATCCATAAGTGGATCTGAGAAACCGCCAAGATGTCCTGAAGCAACCCATGTCTGTGGATTCATAAGAATAGCACAGTCTACACCTACATTATATGGGCTTTCCTGTACAAACTTCTGCCACCACGCCTTTTTAACATTATTCTTAAGCTCTACGCCAAGATTGCCGTAATCCCATGTATTCGCAAGACCACCATATATCTCTGAACCTGGGTATACAAAACCTCTCGCCTTAGCTAAGGCAACTATCTTTTCCATTGTCTTTTCCATATTCTAGATTCCTCCTAAAGTTGCGGACTGTCATACACCTGGGTGGTGTTGCTATCCTCACAATAATCTTTTTAATTCTATACCATTCTTATATATATTTCAACCAGTAAAATAAAAAACCTTATAGCCAGCAAACTCAAAAACCTTATAGTCCATAAACCAAAAAACATCTTAGTACACACATATGGCTTCATAAATATCTATGACTCCCATGGTCTGATTCTGTATTTGGCACCTATCTTATCACATATTTTCCTGCACTCTTCTTCCTTTTCATGTGATATAGTCGTATCAACCGTAGTCATAACCACGTGGAGTCCGTTTTTTACGCACTCATTTGCAAAGCTTATCATAGCATCGAAAGTCTTATCACCAAATCTGCTTCTTACAAGCTTATGGTACTCATCCTTATCCGGATCATTAAGGCTTATTGATACGGTATCAATAAGTCCCGGCATTTCTGCTGCTATATCTCTTGCATTGATAAGATTACCTGCTCCGTTGGTGTTTATTCTTATAGGCTTGTTATATGTTTTTTTAACATATGCTGCCACTTCTCTTATTTTATCCCACACTTCTGTAGGTTCACCAAAGCCGCAGAATACAACCTCTCCGAAATCATCCATATTCCACTTATCAAACTCTGCAATAACCTCATTTACATCAGGTTCCCTTTCAAGCCACAGCCTGTCTGATTCACCTATTCTGTCCATAGTCTGTCTTAAACAGAATGTACATGCAAAAGGACATTTGTTAGTCATATTGACATATAGATTATTGTGTACCTTATATAATATTTCCATAATTATTTTATCCTCTTTTCTTATAAGCTATGAAAAATGCACATCTTAACATTGCACAATCTTATCCATAAAAAACACTTACTATCTTAATGTAGTAAGAAGCTCTTCAAAGCATACTCCGTCAGTAACTGGTATATCCAGCTCTATTGACTTTAATATGCATTTCTTTATAAACTGTGAAGCTTTCTTTACTGATGTATGAAAATCCACACCATTCACCGCATCAGCCGCCAGTATTGATGCAAATATATCTCCCGTTCCTGACCTTTGTGTTCCAACCTTCATAGTCTTTATCTCATAGCCTTCGCTTCCCTTTTCATAACAGTAGTTAGCTATATACTTACCTCTTACTATTCCAGTTATAGCTATCTTTGATGGTCCCATATCTGATAACTTCTTTGCTATACGAAAAAGCTCCCTGCCAGGACATTTTTCATCATATTCCTCATCTGTAAGTATACATGCCTCTGTAAGATTAGGTGTAAGTATATCTGCGTACTTTACAAGTTTCTTCATCTCTGTACATGTCTGCGTTGTGTATGTTGAATACAGCTTGCCATAATCACCCATAACCGGATCGACAAGTATAATATTTTCATCAGTCTTAAATGTTTTAAAAAAATCTTCAACTATCTTTATCTGTCTGTGTGAACCAAGAAATCCCGAACATATTCCATCAAACTTAAGATTAAGTTTTTTCCATTCAGCAATATACGCTGGCATACTATCTGTAAAATCTTCAAAATAAAAGCTGTCAAATCCAGTATGATTCGACAAAACAGAAGTCGGGAGCGGACAGCACTGTACTTTAAGTGCAGATATAACAGGCAGTTCCACCGCTATGGAACATCTTCCGAATCCTGTATAATCATTGATTGCCGCTATCTTTTTCTGGTTGTTATGTCCCATATCAAGCCTCTTTTCTTTTTATATTGTCAGCATTTCTTTTGATTTAAACTTCTTATCAAACGTAACTGCAGCTATTCTTGATGTCACCATTCTTAATTCTGCCATAACCTCATCAGTCACAACAAATGTATACAGCTTATTAAGTGCCGCCGTAACTATATACTGCAATGTATATAATGTAGATGGCTGCAGCTTAATACCATCCTTCACCTTTGAATGACAATCACTGCAGAACATGCCATTATATGTATACGAATATGTATCCAGCTTATCATGCGAACCGCAGCCCCGGCATGTAAAAAAATCAGGACACTCACCGTTGACAGATATCATGCGAAGTTCATATATAAACCTTATAAGTTCGTTTGGTATAGACTTATTCGTAAGTGCTTTAAAAGACACATATAAAAGATTCAGCATCTGTGCGGCATCCAGATTCTCTTTTCCATAATATTCTGCTATCTCTGCAAAGTAATATCCATACCACACACTGTCAAGGTCACTTACGAGTTCCTCAAAGTAATTCTTAACCTCTGCTTTGAATATAGTATAAGAATCCCTGCCACGGTAACATTCAAAGGTTCCGAATATAAATGGTCTGGTAACACCGATAAGGTGGCTGTTTGGTCTTCTTGCACCTTTTGCAAATGCTGATATCTTACCAAGTTCTTTGCTAAGTATCACTATTCTTCTGTCATACTCACCCACAGGCATACTGGACAATATAAAACCTGTTACCTGTACAATATCAGCCACCTTATCTGTCTCCTTTCACAATCACACTGCTATATCATAATCTGATATTTCCAACTGGTAACATATCATCTGTTATCCTTTAAATCCTTCTTATCATATCCGTAGTTTTTGATAAGAATATCACTGTCACGCCATTCCTTCTTAACCTTGACCCATAGCTTAAGATTAACTTTATTTCCTAGCTGTTTTTCTATCTCGTAACGTGCGTTCGTTCCAATCTTTTTAAGCATTTCACCACCCTTACCGATGATAATACCCTTATGTGAATCCCTCTCACATATAATAGTAGCATCTATATCAGTTATAATACCTTTTGGCGACTTTCTGTCCTTAAATGTGTCAATAACTACTGCTATACCATGAGGGATTTCTTCGTTAAGAGCATGAAGCGCTTTTTCCCTGATAAGTTCTGCAACTATCTGTCTCATAGGCTGGTCTGTTACAGTATCTTCATCATAGAACATAGGTCCATATGTAAGATACTTAAATATAGTATCAACAAGATCATCTACATTGTTTCCATTTCTTGCTGAAACAGGAATAATCTCATCGAATTCAAGCTCCTTACTGTAACAGTCTATAACAGGAAGCAGCTCCTCTTTCTTAACAGTATCAACCTTATTGATAACAAGAATCTTAGGAGATGATACTTTTTTAAGTTTTTCTATAATGTGCTGCTCACCAGCACCAATATAAGTTGAAGGCTCTACTATAAAGCATACAACATCAACTTCATTAATAGTCTTTTCTGCTGCTCCCACCATATATTCGCCAAGCTTGTTCTTTGCCTTGTGTATACCTGGTGTATCTACGAACACTATCTGTCCTCTCTTATCTGTATACACAGTCTGTATTCTGTTTCTTGTAGTCTGTGGCTTGTTAGATGTTATAGCTATCTTCTGACCTATAATATAGTTCATAAGTGTTGACTTACCCACATTAGGTCTTCCTATAAATGTTACAAAACCTGACTTTACGTTGTCGTTACCAGAAGCAGCACCGCCGCTTATTCCACTGGCTTTAAGCATTTCATCTAAATTCATACGTTACTCCAATCATATTATTTTCCTTATACAACTGCTTTTTATCAGCACCTTTAAAGATACATCATCTTATTTTATACTTTTGACCCTGGTGTCATCATATAATTAAATAAGTGGCTTAATAACATCAAACATATCCTTAGCTTCACTTATAGCCTTCTGTCCACCTACAACACACAGATAATCCTGCTTAACTGCAGCATCTATAAGCGGTGCAAGTGCTCTTATGCTCTCAACTGTTGCATCAAGCACCTGTGCTCTATCTTTTCTTAACATATCTATAGTTGTATGAGTCATATAATGTGTAAATGATCTCATACCCTTGGCAGAAGGTGTAAGTGGAGAATCCATCTCGCCGATAGTTCCTATAATAAACTTAACCATATCCCTGCGGCTTACATTGAAATTCTTAACGTACTCTGCTGCACCTTCATATATCTCATTAGTCTTTGCAAGATTAGGATCCCTGTACGATACCATATAGAAATCTCCCTCTCTTGTAGAGCCACTCATGCACCCATAAGCACCACCCTTGACTCTTACATTAAGCCACAGATATTCATATGAGAATATAATCTTAAGTACCTTAAGCGCACCTGTATATTCATATCCTGCCTTAACAAAGTTACCACATCTTGCAACATACTGGACCTGTGAGGCTGCTGTATATGCAGTCTTTACATTAACCGGTGTATAATTTCTTTGTGCCACAGCAGTCTTTTCATCGTTCATATCGCCTGCTAACTTACTGTAAGCCTCTGCAAAAAGTCTGTAACCTTCATCATCTGCTGTAAGACTTACAATAACATTTGCCTTGTTAAATATAATCTTTACAAGCTCTGAAAGCTTGGCTGCTATATTTTCCTTATTATTATCAAATGTTTCATCAAGCTCCCTGATAAACTGATATGCCTTATAACCCTTTAACATATCTGAATAATAAGCTGAAGCTGAAAACTGCGCACAACCCTCAAGCATAGCTATGGAATGGCCTGAACCTGCCATAGTAGCCTCAAATCTTGATCTTATTCTTGCTATAATCTCTTTTAATCTCTTATAGTCTGTGAACTTAGTGTTATACATAATCTCTTTCATCATATCTAGAACAAAAGGAATTTTATCATATAACGCCTTACCCTTAAACTCATACATAATGCTGTTTTTACTAAAGTCTGCCTTGTCTGTATACACAGCAGCACTAGAAGATATTCCGCCACAGTTTATGTTAATCTCATTCATAAGCTCTGGATAAGTAAAGTTCTTAGTATCCATAAGACCTAATACACTGCCAAGAAGCCCCAGATAAGGAATATCTTCATCACTGACACCCTGTGTATTAAACGAAAGAAGTATATAAGCTATCTTATTAGTGAAAAGGTTATGATGTACCACCTTCATTCCTGCAACATCCTTTTCATCTATATACTGCTCTGCCGGCTCTCTTGATATATCCGACAGCTCAAGCATAGGAATTTTCTCAAGATTTTCTTTGCTTGATGGTGTGTCCTGATACTCCTTAAGTGCCTTTGTATCCTTTACTAAAGCTTTAAGCTCATCCTCTGACAAAGTCTTTTTATATTCTGAAAGCTTCCTTGCTTCCTCTTCTTCCTTCTTCTTTTCAAGTCCATATTCAGGTACAAGACCTATAACTGACTTGTGGTTATTATTAAGAATATACTCCTCTATAAGTTTTTCAAAGTATCCCTTCTTAGCATCCTCTTTCAGCTCTTTAAATGTATCACCGGCTTCTATGTGGATAAATGGCTTTGATTCATCATACAACCAGCTGTCCATCATAGTAAGATAATACATAAGTCCCTTAGGATATGGACCATAATCAGCTTCCCTGTACTTAAACTCATAGTAGTTAATACCGGCAGCTATTGTTCTTTCGTTTATGCCGTTTTTTACCAGTTCTTTAAGCACATCCTCTATTATCTTAACAAATGCATCTTTATCCTTTTCATTCGCATTCTTGGCAACTATAGAATAAACCGGCTGATAAAGAGAGGTTTCAAAACTTGAATACACATCTGTGCTTATACCAGCATCTATAAGTGCCTGCTTAAGAGGTGCACCTGGTGTCATGACAAGTGCATAATCAAGTATCTGCATAGCAAGGTATAGCTTTGCATCAACAGAAGTACCAGTTACCACATTATATGAAAGATAGGTGTTGTCCTCTAATGGTTCATCGTCTGTTATAGCGTATGGCTTAGTTTCATATACAGGCTTGTCAAATGCTTTCTGAAGTGGAATATCTGCATGTATATCAACATCAGCTGCATCAAAGTCTGACAGATATTCTTCATCAAGATACTTAAGTCTTTCATCCACATCCATATCACCATACATATATATATAACTGTTAGATGGATGATAATATTCTTTATGATACTTTAAAAAATCCTCATACTTAAGTGTTGGGATAACCGCAGGATCACCACCTGACTCGTGGCAGTATACAGTATCATGGAATAATGAATTAAAAGTATATCTTGAAAGCACATCATCTGCTGATGAAAATGCACCCTTCATCTCATTAAACACAACACCATTATACTTGATATCATCATCTACATTTTCAAGCTCATAGTGCCATCCCTCCTGCTTGAATATCTCTTCCCTGTTATACATATCAGGATAAAATACAGCATCCATATATACATCCATAATATTCTTAAAATCCGTATCATTACAGCTTGCAACAGGATATACTGTCTTATCCGGATAAGTCATAGCATTAAGAAATGTGTTAAGTGAACCTTTGCACAATTCTACGAATGGGTCTTTAACAGGATATTTTCTTGAACCACACAGAGTCGAGTGTTCTATAATATGCTGCATACCTGTATCATCATAAGGAGGTGTCTTAAAACCTATGGAAAATACTTTGTTATTATCATCATTGGATATAACAACAACTCTTGCGCCTGACTTTTTATGTCTTAATATAAGACCGGCTGAATTCATATCCTTAAGTACTTCTGCCTTAACAAGCTCATATCTGCCTTCTGCACATATCATGTCCGATTTCTTCAATTCTTCTATTTTCTTTAATACATCAAAACTCATCTAATGACCTCACTAACTTATACTACTATTAACTAATCATTCTTTATTGCACTAAAAAAGGTAAGAGTTCCCTTTTTAATACACTCTTACCACATTTTAACATATATATTCAATATTGTAATCTCTTTTTAAAAATTTAAGAATTAATTGCTGTTCTGAACCCTTCTTGAAAATGCTACTTACAGCTCTGAACAGGAACATATATAAGCACTTCCGCTGTAAATACATCATCTTTACAGTTTAACTTCATAGTTCCACTATACTTGTCAACACATCTTTTTACATTATCAAGTCCATATCCGTGCTTTCCTGACTTATGCCTGCCAGATATTGAAAAGCCTTCAGACACAGTTTCTTCGTTATGCATATTTTTTTCATCATACGTCTTAGTTGTAAGGTACTTTCCATTCTCTACTTTCTGGTCTGAAATACACGTATTCGTAACATTCATATATATTGTGCCACTCTGATACTTAAGCGTAAGTTCTATATAGGGATTGTCCGTCTTTAAAGTATTCTCTATCGCATTTTCTAAGAGATTGCCAAGAATAATGTTCATATCATAGGCACTAAGACTGACATCTTCCGGTATTCTTAACTTTCTTTTAACCGTAACACCTTTGTCCTGTGCCTTAGCACACATATAATCAAGTATCCCGTCAACTGACGGATTACCTGTTCCAACCATATTATACAAAGGCTTCGCAGCTTCTGTCATAGCCGATAAATAACTCTCAAGTTCATCATACCTTTTACCTGCTGCAAGCATTTGTAATTCCTCAAGATGCAACTTCATATCGTGGCGCAGACTTCTTACAACCCTGTCATTCTCAATATTGGTGCTTATCTGACATTCATATATATCCATCTGTTCTTTTAACTTCTCATTCTCTTTCTCATATCTGTATGCATCAACAACAGACTCATACAGCTTATAAGAAACCATATTCATAATAAGAAGTGAAGCTCCTACGCATATCATGCCTCCTTCAGTTGATATAAGTCCTCTCACGATTATATACCATACACCTATACTGACAATGGCAAGAAGCATAAAAAACAGCCAGTTATATGACATATCGCTGTATTCTCTCGTTCTGTATATATTTTTAACTACTATAACAAGAAAGTAAAATAACATAATTGTTATGAACTGTCTTGGCAGATAATACCCAAGCTCTATATCGTAATTGCCAGCTACGTCCTGTATGCTGCTACTGCCCGGCAGTATGTATGATGTTCCCATATCAGCTATACATTCCAATGCCACATTCATAGAAGCAAATAATATTTTTTTATCAAGTGTACCTGAATACACCTGCATAATTACGTATATAACTATAAATGCTTCTATTATGCTTATAAATATTGAATCAAATATAATATCTGTAAATGCTGCTGCCACATATACAATTATACACACAATCCATCTGGCTCTCTTACTATCAACCTTAAAAAATATATTACAGTAATCAACATCAATAAGTATCTTTATAAGCCTTATTACAAGCATAATGAACACATATTCTAATAAATACATACAACATTACCTCTTATCTTATACTGGAAGTGAAGCACTTCTGCTAAGAAGTTCTTCGCTTACCTGTGCTCTGTAACCTCTGCTTATAATAAGTGTATCACCGTTATCCATAACAACACTTTCAGGATTAAACTGGCTTATATGGCTATAATTCACTACATATGACTGTCCTATCTGTATATAATAATCTGGAAGACCACTTATCTCATCCTTCAGCTTGCCTACGAATTCTTTGACACTTCCATCAGACATCACAATTCTTATATGCTTTCTGTCACTTGCCAGATAACATATATCTCCATACGCCACCTTATGTACGGCCTTATTAACTTTATATGTATAAAATCTTCTGTCACGTCCATTCATATGAAGTATGCCGCTTATCACATTTGCTATCATGTTCTCATCAACCGGTTTTACAAGGAAATCATATGGGTGTACATTAAAAAGCTGCATTGCATAGCTTGTTTTATGTGATATATACACTATCTGAACTATCGAATCAGCCATAGTATTTCTTATATACTGACCTATCGACACACCATTCATGTCGGGCAGCTCAATATCCAGAAACAATATATCAAATTCATTACCACTCTCAAATACTTTATCACTAATCAGCTCCTCACCGGAATTCCATGTATGTATCTCTACATCCTCACCCTGTAACTGAAAATAATGTTCCACATATCCTATAATATTTAACACTATATTCTGTTCATCATCACATATACCTATTCTGTATGCCATATCTTCCTCTGCTTAGTGCATTATAATTCTCTGTTTTTCCTACACTCACAAATCTTCACTATCGCACTTGTTATAAAATATCTTTCTTCTTAAATCTATGCCACCCCACAATCACAGACACTATCGCAAGAACAGCCGCCATTACAAGCATGACATATATATTTAATCCATCCTCTGATAATATACTACATCGCTCTGCCATAGTCCAGTTGCCACACAGCAGTATATTATTGGAAAATACTGAAAGTGTATCAAATATTAATATTATAACAAAGCTTATAACCGGTCCTGTATACAGGCTTAATGCAGTCTGAAACAACCCGATACACACTGATATAAACCATGGATATAAAACAATATATAAGCATACAGCAGCCTGACTATATTCAAGCATATCAGATGGAAGAATGGACGTATGTATACTATACATTGTTATAAACATATCTGTATGTACCCCTTCAATACTCCCATTAGATACACACATAAACACAAATGACATAATCCATATAATAACATATACTATCGTAATGGCTATAACTGATGTAATACACTTGCTTATCCACCACAGGCTCTTTTTTTTACTGTACACAAGTACATTTCTCCCTATGCCTCTCATGTCACTATACAGATAGTCAAGCACCATAAGTCCACACATAATGCATAACGACATCCATACGTATGGTATATCAAGTTTTTCTATATTTTCCTTAGTCACTCTGCATACGCCTCTTGTCATATATAACGTATAATCACACACTGATGGCTGCACTTCATTATCTCTTACAGAGCTTATAACTTCCGTATGCATATAAAAAGCTGCCATAAGACCAAATACTATGAGAAAACATAGAATTATACGATATCTGTTATGTATTAAAGACCTTTTTATATCGTCTTTTATAAATCTGCTGACGTTCATAATCTTCACCCAACCTGTCATTATATGATATCTATGGATTGTTCTGTGCTACGCACTTCCACAATCACTAAAACACTTCTTACTTACCTGTAATACTGTCTTTTTCTCGACAGTACAAGTCCCACAGCTAAAAGTATTATATTCACAAGAATAATCAGTACTGTATTCATAACGGTATGCGGCATATTATATAAATCCAGTATATTTAAATCAAATCTGCATATGCTGATATGTGATACTAAACTGACTCCATATACAAATACCGCACTAAATACAGCCACTCTTATCCAGTCTGTAATATATTCAATAATAAGACTTACCATACCGGCAAACCATACAATAACAGTCTTTCTTAATATAAACATACTGCATATAACAACATCATTCACACCTATATCAGTAGAAAGCCCTTTTCTTGCTACTTTATTAAAAAAATAACTTCCGTCAACCTGCCAGTTATCATATACTCCCAATATAACATATGATGATATTATACCAACTGCATATAAAACCACCATATCTATAAGAGCAATTATAAGTAACGACAGGCTTTGATATGCGAATACTTTCAGCTTGGAATTATATCTTACAATAATATTCGGATTATCATCTACATATGTAAACATTAGACCTCTTATCGTACTTATTCCACCTGCCAGTACAAGTACCAAGCCATCCCTTGAAAAAAACAACAACATATCCTTGGCACACAATCCGACATAATAGTCATTAAAAAAAACTCTTATATAACTACATACCAATGAAAATGATGTAAGTACAACAAGTAGCAGCCATTTATACAGCTTTCCAGCCTTATTCTGATACCTCCAAAATGTCAGGAACTCTTTCATATGCATCCCCCATACTTATTTAATATTGATTCATGTTACAAATAAACATTTATAGTAACTTAGTTATCATCTTGTAATATCTAACTTATAGTATATTATAGGATTATGATTAATCAGTATCTTATAATTCAGGTTATAAACTTCATCGAATTCCTTTAAACGAATATTCTTTGGTACAAATCCAAACACACAGTACATTTCATATTTTTTATTTTCTGTTATTTTATTATTTTCATTCATATAACTATTAACCATCATATCTTTACCATTTGACCATACTTTATCTGCCTCTATTGTCCACATTTTAAACCATTCTGGGTCATACTTTTCTACATCACTTACATCAAAGGTTACACATATCACAACATACCCCTTATCATTATCCCCTTCATCATATATATATGATTTTACACCTTGATACTCACTTGTAAACTCATCTTTACTTAAGATCCTGGCATTATTTATATTCACACTTCCCCATTCAGTTATATATTGTTCATCCATATTTAACTCTGTTATATTAAAATACTTGTGATACCTTACATTCACACATATTATCAATACTATTAAACCCACTGTGAGAAGAACAACCGATAAAATCCCAGCTTTTTTTATTATTTTTTCCATATGCAACTCTCCATACTTATATGATATCCTTTTTATTTATCATAATCATGCAGGCAACAAGCTCAACAACAATTATAATAATAAGTTCTATAACTAATCCCATTATCCACTCCTTATGTAATATAGCTATTTTTGAAGCTGTCATAAGACATCCATATCTTCCATATAAGTTTGATAATATAAAATCCATATAATATATTATAAAAGTTGATAATATCACCATAATCATATTATTCAATAAATACGCAAATACAAATCCTATACAACCTATTATTCCAAATATAACTGACTCTAATATTATAAATATAATAACAGCTATAAGAGGATGATTATAAAAAAGCTGTGGAAACGCCTTTTGCACTGACAATGGATATTCTGCCGATGCCTTAGTTGGATGCTCTAAAGGCAATACTGCTGCTGTTAATATAAAGGAACTTATAAGTGAAAAGGCAACTACTGTCATTCCTACTATAAATTGTGTAATTAATTTACTTATATAGTAATTCTTTTTATTTGTTCTGCTTGTTATATTATATATATAATTACCTTTTATATCACTATATATAGTAGATACATATGGAATACTTATCAGTAATGGAAAAAGGAAATGACATAATTTATATATTGAACTATTATGCACAAGCATCCAGAAGCAATAAGCACCCGGTATCTGATAATCCCTTAATGGTATATAAAATTCCTCATATGCTCTTCTTGCTGGGATTGCAACTGTTGATACATCCACTATTACTAATACCAATTCTATAAATAATGTTATATACAGCCATTTATTTCTAAAAGCTCTTTCTAATTCTATTTTTAATAATCTCTTCATCGCAACCCCCTATTATTACACATATTATAAGGAGATTAACTTCATATGTTAATCCCCTTATGACATATATTATTATATGCTATCAGGACTCCATAAAAATCTAATCGTATAAGGAAGTTCACTATCACTTAAAGCCTTAATAGCTGCATAATTATATCCACTTTCTTTTACATAATTTGTCAAATAATACTCATTATCATCTTCTACATATGCAAAAACCAATTTAAAATTTTCAAAATACTCGCTTCCACCATTACTATCACACGCCACAAGTGCCGCTGAATATGGTAGATTATTGGAAGAATATACTCCCTTTATATAACCTGAAGATGTATCCTCTTTAGCTCTTCCTTTGGTGTATGCTTCTATAATTCCAGATGTCTCATCAAACGATAACACCGCTAATGTATCCTGATAATTTGAAGCATACACCATCGAACATGCCGATGCCATAATCATAATTCCCATAGCACCTGCCATTATCTTTGTTAAAATATTTTTAAACATACATTAATCTCCTTTATTTTATCAATTTATATTAAACTTATCTTCCCTCTAATCTCCTCTCCGATGTATATTATAATAGTCTTTAGTTTCTGCTACACTCCATAACTCTTATAACCATCTAAACAAATCTAATACATACCTATATTATAATCCACCAATTCCATAATAACCATGCGGGGTACATTATGCAGCCAAAAAGGTATATTTTGTATGATTTTTCCTCTCCTTGACAAAAAACAAAAATCAAAGGACCCAATATTTTTAAAAAAGGACTCCACCTACCTGTCATACAGATATATGAAGTCCTTATATTTTTTATATATACAACAGTACCTCTGCTTTAAAACTTTTATCATCATTACTAAACACAACTGTTCCATTATACTTTGCAACGCATTTTTTCACATTAACCATACCATAACCATGCTGCATCTTCTGGTACTGTTATCTTTCTTGTAACCTTTATGTTTTCTTTCTGTGCTTTGCCACACATATAGTTAAGAATCCCATCCAGCGCCACATTTCCAGTTCCAATCATGTTGTTTAAAACCTGTGCTTCATCAGTCATAGCACATATATATTCCTTTAATCTGTCATATTCACCAGTTTCCGCCAATATCCGAAGTTCATTCAAATGATGCTTCATATCGTGCCTTAATTCACAGACTTCCCTGTCATTTGCTATACTGCTGCTTATCTGGCACTCATATATATCCATCTGCTCATTCAGCTTTTCATACTCAGTTTATATCTTTACTTTAAAATATGGTAACTTAGGCGCACCTTTATCACATTCTATTATTTCTCCTGCAATCACCAATTGCTTATCCAGAAGCTCGTCTGGCACTACATAGCACATTGTAATAATACTTTTGTTTCCAATTGGCAGACTTACATGTCCTTTAGCCAGTTCATCATCTGACATACTTCCCCTTGTATAGTCATACATCTTAAATGTTCCATCATCATCAAAATAACCAATTTTTATATTAGTTGGACATACATCTATCATATTTGATTTTTCATTACTTTCATTCATCATCTCCAATGTAACAATCAAATATGAATATTTTTCAGAAAGACTTTTCCCATTATCACTAACATAATTCTTCTCATCACTATCATAATACGTTACTTCCATTCCGTCTGGAAGCGTTCTTGTTATATAACTATCAAGATATGTTTCTTTTATTTTATAACTATTAACGTAATCTATATTTCCTTTATAGTCCTTTGCCTCATACTCCACCACATACTCATCCCCTATATCTAAAATAGATGACTCATTTTCATATATACTTTCTCTTGTTCTTGTTATACTTCCACTATTACCTATTGTATTATCAACATATCTTTTTGTTTTAAAATTAAATACATCTCCAAGATAACCCTTTTTATATCCAATCACAGCAGATAATATAAGGCATATAATTAAAATTAACGAAATAACGTAACTCTTTGCTTTCATATATAATGCTCTCCTCATTCATTAATCTCAGTTTCATATATTAATCTCAAGCTTATAGTACACTATAGGATTCTGATTAATCAACACCTTGTAATTAAGTTTATATAATTCATCAAATGTATCTATTGACATATTGTTAATCCTCAGATTATATGCACAATACATTTCATATGTTCCATTCTTTGTAATCTTCAAATTAGCATTGTTAAGATTAGCATTAAGTATCATGTCTTTGCCATTACGCCATCCATTATCCGTCTCTAATGACCACATTTTAAACCATTCAGCATCATATTTATCTACATCGTCAACATTAAAAGTTACATATATTACCATATAGTCTGTTCCTTCATAAATATCTGCATCCAGCATATCCAGTTTTACATCCTGAAACTCATTAATAAAATCATCCTTATTAAATATTTTCGCTCTATTTATACTAACCATCCCCCAATCAGTTATATAGTGCTTAGTCATATCTAATTCTGTTATTTCAAAATACTTATTATATTTAACATTTACACTTATTATCGCCATAATAAGACACACTGATATAAGAACCGCCGCTACAATACATATTCTTTTTACCGCCTTCTTCATTCCCGTGCCTCCATACCTATATAATATCTTTTTTATTCATCTGCACAATGCACATTACAACCTCAGCCACAACAATAATCATCAATTCTATTACAAATCCTACCTCCCAACCCTTGTACAATATAGCTACCTTTGAAGCTGCCATCAGACTTCCATATCTTCCAAAAAGATTAGATAGAATAAAATCCATATAATATATTATAAAAGTTGATAACATTACCATAATTACATTATTTAAAAGATACGCAAATACAAACCCTATACAGCCTATTATTCCAAACACAAATGACTCTAATATAATAAACAGAATAACCGCAATAAATGTATGATTATAATAAATAGTTGAAAACACATTATGATTAGAAAATTTATATTCTGCTGAGGCTAAAGTTGGATGTTCTAACGGAAGTACTGTCGCCGTTAATATAAATGAACTTAACAGACAAAAAGCAACTACAACCATTCCTACAACAAATTGTGTTATCAATTTACTCATATAATATTTCTTTTTACTTATTCTGCATGCTATATTATGTATATAATTACTTTTTACATCATTATATATCGTATATGTATATGGAATACTAATTAATAATGGGAATATCAAATGTAATAGTTTATATACAGAACTGCAATGTGCAACCATCCATAAACAATAAGCACCCGGTATCTGATAATCTCTTAATGGTATATAAAATTCCTCATATGCTCTTCTAACTGGAAGAGCCACTGTAACTACATCCACTATTACCAATATCAATTCTATAAGTAATGTTATATAAAACCATTTATTTTTAAAAGCTCTCTCCAACTCTATTTTTAATAATGTTTTCATAAACATACTCCTCTCCGACGCCTATTCTTATAATAGCATTTTATTACCACGCCCCATAACTACTACAAGCATCTTTATGTATCTGATACATATCTGCATTATATAACATTTTTCTGACAATAACCGTGCAGGGTACATTATGTAGCCAAAAAGGTATATTTTGTCAAAAAGACTTCACATACTTTACACGCAAGTATGTGAAGTCTTTTTAATATTATTCAAGATTTTGCAATAACTCTATTGCCTCATAAACATTAGAAAATGTAACACTCTTCGTATTTAACCATTGGTTTCTGACATCTGTGTCCTCTAACCCCGGTAATCCATCAGCTGATAATGCTTTTATCTCTTTCCTTGAATTTTGTTCGTTAAGCTCAGATATACAACAACACCTCAGCCTTAAACCTGGTATCATCATTACTGAACTTAACCGTCCCATTGTATTTAGCAACACATTTCCTGACATTAATTATACCATATCCATGGTTCTTAACCTCGTCCAGCTTCGTGGATATATACTTTCCATCAATAATATTCTGGTCATGTATGCAGCTATTAACAATGTTAATACGCAGCATCCCCATCCGATACTTTATGACAATATCTATCTTAGGTTCATCTGTCTTTAATGCATTCTCGATTGCATTATCAAGCAGATTGCCAAGTATAATATTCATATCATATGCAACAAGTTCTGCATCCTCTGGAACGGTTATCTTTCTTGTAACCTGTATATTATTCTTCAGCGCTTTGCTGCACATATAATTAAGAATACCATCCAGCGCTACATTGCCGGTTCCAATCATATTATCAAGTACACTGGCATCATCTGTCATATCCTGTATATACTGGTTTAACTGTCCATATTCCCCTTGTGCTGCCAGTATCTGGATTTCTTTTAAATGACGTTTCATATCATGCCTTAATTCACGTACCTCTCTGTCATTGGCTATACTGTTGCTTATCTGACACTCATATATGTCCATCTGTTCCTTAAGCTTCATATTCTCCTGCTCATACTCGTAAGAATTAGTAACATACTCGAATAACTTGTATGACATTATATTCATCACAAGCAATGCACCACCCACGAACATAATTCCATCATGTGTCATGATAATATCACCAGCAATAATATACCATACCGATATACTTATCAAGGCAAGCACCAGAAGATATATCCAATGCCTGCCGAATCTGCCATGTATCTTTACTTTATACATATTCTTAATTATAAGAATACACAGATACAATAACAACACGCTCACAAACTCACTGCTGGCACTTCCATTCCGAATAAGAATCGTGCCAGACATTATATAAGATGTTACAATATCACTGACACCGCACAGCGCCACATTCATGACTGATAATATAAGTTTCCTTATGATATCACCCTCATACGTATATACGATAAGATATATAATAATGAATTCTTCTATTATTCTTATATATAACGAATCAAATATAACATCCGTTGCAACAGCCGGCAAATACACGAACACAATCGTAACCAGCAATGCCTTCTTATTCTTATTATCCAGAAATATATTAGAATAATCAATAGCAAGTATTATCCTGATTATTCTTATAAGCATAAATACTATTATAATTTGCACAATCAAACACCCAGTTTCAGAATTTTATCCGTTACATCAGCTTTATATCCTCTGCTGATACTAAGCTTAGTCCCATTATCCATAATTACATATTCAGGTCTGCATTCCCTTATATGCCTGTAATTAACAATATATGACTGACCTATCTGTACGAAATATTCAGGAAGATTGTTAATCTCTTCCTTTATCTTTCCTACATATTCCCTGCTGGTTCCATCTGTCATAACCAGACGCATGTGCTTTCTTTCACTTTCCAGATATACTATATCTCCAACCAGTACCTTGTTAATCACCTTATTAACTCTGTATACATAGAAACGTCTGTCCTCGTTATTAATCTGCAGCAAAGAACTTATCGTGTCACTGACCTGCTGCTGTCTGACAGGCTTTATAAGAAAATCATACGGATGAATATTAAACAGCTGCATGGCATAGCTTGTCTTATATGATATATATACAATAGATAATGCTGAATCCTTAAGCTGTTCTCTTACATATCTGCCAATAGATATACCATTCATATCAGGCAGTTCAATATCAAGAAATAATATATCAAGAACAGTACCACCTTCAAGATCTTTTATCAGACTATCCCCTGATTCCCACATATATACATCTGCATAATCTTCACACTCAGCGAAATAATTATTGACATATTGTGATACCTCTTTGCATATACTGTATTCATCATCACATATCCCTATTCTATAAAACATTTCTGTTACCTGATTATTCCCTTCTATAGCACATACAGCACATCACTTTTCTTAAGCTTTATAATACCATTAATAGTTTCTGTCTTGCAAACAGTTAATCACAGGATTACAATATATCACTCTTCTTAAACTTTATATTGCCTGCTATCACTGATATTATGCCAAGTATTACTGACATAAGCAGCATTATATATATATTATGTCCTTTATACGCTAATATTGAGCTGCGTTCAGCCATTAACCAGTTACCGGGCAGCAGAATATTATTAGAAAATACTGATAGTCCCTCCAGCATTATGATTATAACAAAGCTTAATACTGGTCCTGTATACAGACACAATGTCAACTGGAACAGCCCTATACTAACAGATATTATCCATGGAAATAACACCACATATACGAGCAGGCTGACTGACATGCCATTTACCATATCTGGTGTCATAAGTGCTGTATCCTTAGGATACAGAATCCTGAATACTTCTGTATGGATACCTGACATTCCACCTTTGCCTATTATAGCAAAAATCATGGCTGAAAGATATATAAGAATATATACTATACTCACCGATACAGCTGTTGTAACACACTTACTCAGCCACCATACACTTTTCTTATTACTGTATACAAGAACATTCCTGCCTATACCCCTGCAGTCATTATACATATAATCCAGCACCATAATACCATTCATTATACACAGTGATATCCATACATACGGAATCTCCAGCTTGTTAATGTTCTGGGTAGTAACCCTCACACTTCCCCTTATCATATATAGTATATAATCATAGAAAGACACAACAAGTCCTGCATCCTTTATGGAAGGATTAACAGCAGCATAAGTATAGAACATTATCATAAGTGCTGATATTATTCCTGCACACAGAAGTATGCGGTACTTGTTATGTATTACAGCCCTTCTTATATCACTTGTCACGAATCTCTTAATATCCATCCATCTGCCCTCTTAACATATACTCCACAATCTCATTCTTCACTACTGATTACCAGATATGGAACTTCTCCCTTATACTTATTACGATCTTCAATTTTACACTTAACCACAAGATTGTCATCTATATACTCATCAGCTGCTACATAACATAATTTAATATTTCTTTCCTGCTGATATTCCATTCTTATTCCCCCTTTATCAGACATACCCTCAGATATTATTCCTCTAGGTTCCCCTATTGTTTTATAAACACCGTCAACAAAATTACCAATTACCATACTTTGAGGTGCCAGATTATAAGTTTCCTGCATCATATTAATCATATTGATTTCAACAACTACATAATAATATCCACTTGTGAAGTTATTATCCGAATCCAGTTCTGTCTTCTCCTCCTGCCTATAATAATTAACACTCATTCCCGATGGCAGTTTCCTTGTAATATAGCTGTCTATATATTCTACATTGTACTTGTAATCCAATGTTGGTACTGATTTACCATTTACCTTTTCTGAATCATATTCTACCATATATGAATCACCTTTATTCAATAATACAACCTCATCTTTATATACAGGTTCAGTCTTAACTGTTGTCTTTTCCTTGCTGTCTTTAGATATTATATTCTGTGTATCTTTTCTGAACACGTCATTCAGATAACCTTTTTTATACCCCATAACAGCTGTAGATATAAGCAGCAGTATAAGTATTGCTGATATTATATAGCCTTTTATTCTGTTCTTCATACTCATACACGTTACCTCTTTTATCCCAGATTAACATAAACTACTGGTGTCTTATTAATCTGCAGCTTATATTTCCATTCCTGTGGCGCTTTCTTTTTATCAGCAGCCCTCTTGGTTATAACATATGGAAATATATACTGATGCTCTCCTTCCTGCAGGTTTTGATGAAAGCTCTTATACAGTTCAAGTCTTGTATTGCCACGCCATCCATTATCTTCTTCTATAGACCAGAACAACGTCCATTCTCCTTTCCTAGTAGCCACCTTATATAATTCATAATCATATATGTTAATATCTGCATATACAAGAATTATATTTTCTATATTTTCTTTATTCTCCAGACTGTCTTCTGTATAAGGATACATGCTGACCAGTTCTTCAGGTGTAACACATTTATAAGCATCTATCCGCGCTGAAAAACCAGCATTTTCATAATCATATGTTTCCGACATTCCAAGCTCTGTCACACTTACATATTCATGGTATTTAATATTCACTATAACCGCACTCACAAGCATAGACATATATATCATGACAATTATAACGACTATTATTCTCTTCCAATATTTCTTCATAATCTTCTCATACCCCATACTAAATGCACCTAAAACGTATCCTTCTTCTTTATCCTTACTATATAAGAGACACCTATGATTATCACAAGCACAGCCAGCTCCACACATAAAGGCACTATATAATCGCTCTTAAGCAGACCTATACGTGACATTGCCATCATATATGGTCTGTTCAATGCACTAGCTATAACAAACTCTGCATAATATATAATAAAAGGTGAGAGCATAGCTATTATTCCATTCGTCAGAATGTAAGCAAATACATAGCTTATGCAGCCTATTACACCGAATGTCAAGGCTTCAAGTATTATATATAAACAGGCACTTAAAAATGGTTTCGTATAAAATAATCTTCCCAATCTGACGTCTGGATGAACACCGTATGTAAAAGAGGCTTTAGTAGGATGTTCTAATGGAAGAAATGCAGCCGTCGCTATAAACGACGTTGTAAGTATGATAAAAACAATCAGAAATCCTGTAATAAACTGAGTTATCAGCTTGCTTCCATAATATAATTTCTTATCTGTCCTGCTTATGATGTTTCCAACATAGCATCCTTTAATATCAGAATATATAGTATATGAATATGGCACACTTATCAGAAGTGGGAATATAAGATGTAACATCTTATACATAGAACTGCAATTAGTAACCATCCATTTGCAATAAGTTCCTGGAAACTGATAAACAGCATCATTAACATCTAAATAATAATATTTTCTTGTATTGTAAGCAACAGAGTATATATCCTTCGCTACAATCGCAAATCCTATAAGAAGGCATATATAAAACCACTTGTTTTTCAATGCACGTTCTAATTCTATTTTTAAAAGTTTCTTCATAATGTTATTCACTCACACTCCTTTTCCAACACTTATATCTATATCTTTCCCCAGCTGCTACACCATATTGCAGTCTGACATTCATTGTGTTTAATATCCTGCACACCCATATACTACACTTTTTATTGCCTCTTGTGTTCAACAAGGTATATTATGCACTCTAAAAGGTATATCTGGTAAATCATTTATAATATTGCCTCTTCTTAGAAAGAATAGCACCGGATATAACTAATGTCATACATACTGCCAACAGTATCAGTGTCTTGACGATAACCTTGCTCATGTAATACATCTGCATAACTTCCAGCTCCAGCCACATAACTCCATATCGGCTATAACAGCTATACGCACATATCAATATAACCACTATTATAACTGACCTTAACTTTCCTAACCACATCTCACTTAACAGACCAACAATAGATACAAGCCATATCATCAATGCTCTTCTTATTATCATATTGAAATATATACATATATCACTTATGCCTATATCCAATGGCAGTTTTCTTCTCATTGCCCTTATATAGAACATGCTTCCCCATTCTGACCAGTTATCATATACGCCAAGCAGTATATAAGCTGATATTATACTTACAACATACATGATAACGGCATCTGCCAGTGCTACTATCAGTGCAGATGCACATTGGTATATGAATATTCTTTTCTTGGAATTATATCTTATCAGTATATTAGGCTTATTATCTATGTAAGTAAGTATCATTGTTTTAATAACACTTACACCTATATATAACATTGTTGAGACAGGCCAACTTATCAACAACATATCCTTAGCACATAATCCCGTTACCGATGCTGCTCTGAACTCCCTTATATTCACATAAGTAAATGCTAATGAAACTAATGCCATTATCACAACCCATAGCAACGCTTTATTCTTATACTGGTATTTAAGAAACACAACTATCCCTCTCATCGTCATCCCCCATTGTGTATAATAATCTCCATTCCTGTGCATCTTTTTCATGTATCTTTTATATGCATAAACACTAATCACATATATGAATATACTATCATTAATAATTTATGTATTTTCATAATCATTGTCCTACAACATACTTATACTATACAGGTATTTTATAATTCTGTGTTGTAAAGGGTATAAGTTGTACGTTAAAAGGTATATTATGCATTATAATTCCATTTTTGAGTTGAAACTAAGGAAAAAATCTTAATAATGTGTGAATGAAAACATCTCATACAAAAAGGACTCCACATACCTGCCAAAACAGATATATGAAGTCCTTTTAAAATAACACTATTCAATTGTCATCTTAGCGATAATCTGAAATTATGTAGTCTGAACTAATTACTTAGAACGGATTTCCTTAACTAAAGCAACAGCTTCTGCTGTCATATCCTTAATCTTATCGAATTCTCCAGCCTTAACTAAGTCGCCCTTAACCATCCAAGAACCACCACAGCAGAAGATCTTATCGCATGATAAGAATTCTTCAAGGTTACCTGTGTTGATACCACCTGTAGGCATAATTCTTACATTAGTGTAAGCTGCGCACATAGCCTTAATCATCTTAATTCCGCCTGCTGCTGTAGCTGGGAAGAACTTAACTCTTGTAAGTCCTCTCTTAACTGCCTGAGCAAGTTCTGAAGGAGTTACGATACCTGGCATAACAGGAATATCCTTAGAGATACAGTAATCTACGATTTCTGGATCAAAGCCTGGGCTTACGATAACTGATGCACCTGCTGCAACAGCTCTGTCAACCTGCTCTGTTGTAAGTACTGTACCTGCTGCAAGTACCATATCTGGATATGCTTCATGCATAAGACGGATAGATTCCTCAGCTGCTGCTGTACGGAATGTAACTTCTGCACAAGGAAGTCCACCTTCAACTAAAGCCTTTGCTAAAGGAAGTGCATCCTTTGAATCATTCAATACTACTACTGGAATTACTCCAAGTTCTTCAAACTTATCTGCTATATTACTCATTATAATAATAGCCCCTTTCTTTAAATATTCGACTGAAACTTCTCAGTGTCTATGATTATATCACGATTCTTTAAAAACGACAATAAAATGATGTATTTCGCTTGTATTTTTATAGGAACCTTTTACTTAAAAAATCCTTTTTTCTTAGGACGTTTTCTTTCTTCACCTGTAAGTGTCTTTTCATATTCCACAAGTGCATCTTTCTGCTCTGCTGTAAGCTTAGTAGGTATATCAACTATAAGTGTGATATAATGGTCTCCCCTTGTATCCTTGTTTCTAAGTGTTGGCATACCTTTACCTCTGAGTCTTACTCTAGTACCAGATGCAGTACCTGGTTTAACCTCGTACAGTACTTCACCATCTACAGTCTTAACCTTCACTTCTCCACCAAGTACAGCTGTAGGGTAATCTATAACAACATCTGAGAAGATATTGTATCCATCTCTTTCAAATGCCGGATCAGACGATATCATAACAGCTACTAAAAGATCTCCTCTTGGACCACCGTTAGTTCCTGGCTCACCTTTACCCTGTATACGAACACACTGACCGTTATCTATACCAGCTGGTATATTAACTTCGATAGTCTTTTTGCTGCTTATATATCCTGTACCATAACAGTCTGGACATTTTTCCTTGATTATCTTTCCTGTTCCGTGACAGTCTGGACAAGGCTGTACGCTCTGCATCATGCCAAGGAATGACTGCTGTGTCATAGTTACCTGGCCACGTCCGCCACACTTCTTACATGTTTCTGGACTTGTACCAGGCTTCGCACCTGTTCCGTGGCACTTTGTACACTCATCCTTAAGTGTTACATCTATCTTCTTCTTAGTTCCTGTTACAGATTCTGCAAATGTGATTCTGACATTTACTCTTAAGTCAGCGCCTCGTCTTGGTCCGTTACTGTTACGTCCACGGCTTCCACCGCCGCCAAACATTCCGCCGAAGATATCTCCAAATATATCTCCCATATCGCCAAAGTCAAAGCCACCAAAGCCACCAGCTCCGCCAGCACCTCCTGCACCACCATCAAAGGCTGCATGACCAAACTGATCATACTGTCTTCTCTTATCCGGGTCACTAAGCACAGCATAAGCCTCTGATGCTTCCTTAAACTTTGCTTCTGCTTCCTTATCACCAGGATTCATATCCGGATGATACTTTTTAGCTAACTGTCTATATGCTTTTTTAATGGCTGCATCATCTGCATCCTTAGATATTCCAAGGACTTCATAATAATCTCTTTTTTCTGCCATATAGGTTCCGCCTTTCTATACCCGAAAGGAGTCAGGTACCCTGATATGAGTCCTGACTTCCTTTCTGATTTCATCTATAATTGTCAAGTCTTAAGAAGTCTTTATATAACTCCATACCAATCATTGTTAATTACATTAACCCTGATATTATAACCTTCAATAATCATAGACCCCATCATATTTATTACTTAATTATACTTCCTTGTAGTCACCATCTACAACATCATCACCATAAGGTGTGCTGCCGCCCTGTGCACCTGCATCAGAACCTGCACCTGCTCCCATATCAGGACCAGCACCTGCTGCACCACCTGCTGCCTGGTTAGCCTCATACATCTTAGCAAAAAGATTCTGTGCTGATGTCATAAGCTTTTCTTTAGCTGCCTTAATCTCATCAACCTGAGCATCTGTCATATTCTCAGCATCTGTTGATTCAACAAGTGACTTAAGTGCGTTAAGGTCTGCCTCAACATTTGCCTTATCGTTAGCATCAAGCTTATCACCTGCTTCATCAAGAGCCTTCTGTGTCTGGAATACCATAGAGTCAGCTTCGTTACGAACTTCGATAGCTTCCTTACGTTTCTTATCCTGAGCTTCAAACTCAGCAGCTTCCTTAACAGCCTTATCGATATCTTCATCAGACATGTTAGAACCAGCTGTTATTGTGATATGCTGTTCCTTACCTGTACCAAGATCCTTAGCTGATACATTTACGATACCATTAGCATCGATATCGAATGTAACTTCAATCTGAGGAACACCTCTTCTTGCTGGAGGTATACCATCAAGTCTGAACTGTCCAAGTGACTTGTTATCCTTGGCAAACTGTCTTTCACCCTGTACTACGTTGATATCAACGGCTGTCTGGTTATCAGCAGCTGTAGAGAATATCTGGCTCTTCTTTGTAGGAATAGTTGTATTTCTCTCGATAAGTCTTGTAGCAATACCACCCATAGTTTCGATAGAAAGTGAAAGTGGTGTTACATCAAGAAGAAGGATATCACCAGCACCAGCATCGCCAGCAAGCTTACCACCCTGGATAGAAGCACCTATAGCAACACATTCATCTGGGTTAAGTGACTTGTTAGGCTCATGACCTGTTAACTGCTTTACTTTATCCTGTACAGCTGGGATTCTTGTAGAACCACCAACTAATAATACCTTTGAAAGTTCTGAAGCTGTAAGACCTGCATCTGAAAGTGCATTCTTAACTGGTTCAGCTGTCTTTTCTACTAAGTCATGTGTAAGTTCATCGAACTTAGCTCTTGTAAGTGTCATATCAAAATGCTTTGGACCCTCAGCTGTTGCTGTGATGTATGGAAGGTTGATATTTGTCTGCATAGCACTTGATAATTCCTTCTTAGCCTGCTCAGCAGCAACCTTTAATCTCTGAAGTGCCATTGTATCCTTAGAAAGATCAACGCCTTCCTTAGCCTTGAAGTCCTCTAACATGTACTGTGTAACAGCATTATCAAAGTCATCACCACCAAGTCTGTTGTTACCAGCTGTAGCAAGAACTTCGATTACACCATCACCGATTTCAATGATAGATACATCGAATGTACCGCCACCAAGGTCATACACCATAATCTTCTGTTCATGTTCGTTATCAAGACCATAAGCTAATGCAGCTGCTGTAGGCTCGTTGATAATTCTCTTAACATCAAGTCCTGCAATCTTACCTGCATCCTTAGTTGCCTGTCTCTGTGCATCGTTGAAGTAAGCTGGAACTGTGATAACAGCTTCTGAAACTGTCTCACCAAGATAGCTCTCAGCATCAGCCTTTAACTTCTGAAGAATCATAGCTGAGATTTCCTGTGGTGTATACTTCTTACCATCAATATCTACTTTATAATCTGTACCCATATGTCTCTTGATTGAAGAGATTGTCTTGTCTGCATTAGTAACTGCCTGACGCTTTGCAGGATCACCTACTAATCTTTCACCATTCTTTGTAAATGCGACTACTGATGGAGTTGTTCTGATACCCTCTGTGTTTGTAATAACAACTGGCTTACCACCTTCCATAACAGCTACGCATGAATTTGTTGTACCTAAATCTATACCAATAATCTTGCCCATAATTATCTTCCTTTCTGTGCCTTATAAATGCAGCACACTTTAATACATAATAAATCATTTTATTGTTACTTACATTTTTTTATGGTAAAAGCTCAAAACTTATACACATCAACTACATATTCTGATGTATCGTTTCAGCCATGCTTATATATAAAACCTCTGCCATGCCTGTTAGTTAGCAACCTTTACCATGCTGTGGCGGATAACCACATCTCTATATGTGTAACCCTTCTCGAACTCTTCCACGATGATATTCTCACCCTGTGAATCATCCTCCACATGCATTACTGCATTATGGAAATCCGGGTCAAACTCAGAACCAAGTGCCTCTATCGGCTTAACCTGTAAGTCTTCAAGCATTTTCATAGTCTGCTTATAAACCATATCCATGCCTTTGGCAAATGGTGTCTGTAACTCTTCCTCTGTTACTGACTTAAAGCCTCGTTCAAAATTATCAACTATCGGAAGTAACTTCTTTATAACATCCGATGCTCCCATCTCAAACATTGCTGACTTTTCTTTGTCAGTACGCTTTCTGTAGTTGTCAAACTCAGCCATCTGACGCTTTAATCTGTCATTAAGATCTTCTATAACAGCGTCCTTCTGGTCCTTTTTATTATTATTTATATCAACTGTTTCCTCCGCTCCCTTCGCATCACTTGCGTTGAAAGACTGTGCATCCTCCTTCACATCTGCGTCGGATGAGCCCTGAGTTTCTACAGTATCAGCGTCTTTATTATCTGTGTTAGCAGCATTGGCATCTGTTGTTGTATCAGCTGCTTCATTGTCTGCTTTCTTTATATCTTTTTCTTCAACATTATTCATGTTTTTTTCCTTCTTAGACACTTAACTCCTCACCTTTCTATGATTTCTTGAATACATCATCTAACTGCGTTCTCATATTCTTCAAGGTTTCTACAACCTTTTCATAATCCATACGCTTAGGTCCGATGATTCCGATTGTTCCTTTCATGCCATCCTGCAGCTCATATGTTGCTGTGACAACGCTGCAGTCTTTCATGGACTCAACCGGTGTTTCATTTCCTATATATACCTGAATCCCATGGTTAGAACTGCCATCGCTTTCCTGACCTGCTGCATCATCATCAACTACCAGGTCTGATAAGCTCTGTTTTTCTTCCAGGGCATATATAAGCTCACTTGCTTTAGTTGAATCACTAAGTTCTGGATACTTAAATATATTAGTAGCACCACTTGTGTATATCTTAAGATCATCTGCACTGTTTATGGTTTCTACTATCGCATCAAGAACCTCTTTGACAAGTTTAATATGTTCACCTGCCTGATTCTCCATCTTGGAAACAATACTTAAGTTCATCTGCTCAAGGGTAAGTCCTGTAAGTGTTGTGTTAAGAAGAATGTTAAGCTTTAACAGATTCTCCTGCGACAGATCCTCACTAACTGTTATAACCTTATTTCTTATAAGGTTACCCTCCATGACTATTACAGCTAATATCTTATCAGACTCAAGCTGTGACAGCTGTACGAACTTTAACTTGTTGCCTGTTACCTTAGGCGATGTTACCATAGTCGCATAATTCGTATCCTTGGCTAACACCTTGGCAACATTCTGAAGTAACTCTTCAACTCTCTCAACCTTTTCACCAAGAGCATCCTTCATGGTTGAAAGCTCTGCCTCCTTAGAAGCCATCTCACTTTCCCTTGATGCCACTTCATTTTCCCTGTCTGTGATATTCTTTTCCTTTTCTGACATCATATCATCAACATAGAAACGATAACCTTTATCTGTAGGTATTCTACCTGCTGAAGTATGTGGCTGTACTATATATCCAAGTTCTTCAAGGTCTGCCATCTCATTCCTGATAGTAGCTGAGCTAAGCTTCATGTCTGTAAACTTAGAGATTGTTCTTGAACCTACCGGCTCGCCAGTTTCCAGATAATTCTTAATGACTGCCTTAAGTATCTTTACTTTACGCTCATCAAGCTGTTCATCAAGTGCCATGACATAACCTCCTTTTTCTTGTTGTTAGCACTCATTTATCTGGAGTGCTAATATCAACATAATTAAGGTATCACTTTGCAAGTGGTATGTCAACAACTAATTTAATTTTTTCTATAAATAAATTATAAACTTTATTAATGAACTATATGCAAGCCATCTTTATACCTGTTTTTGCTGCCGATTCGCTATTCATTAAAAATATCCATATAAAAACTGTTTACATAAAACTATTTACATAAAAGAACCTGGCATTTTACTGCCAGGCTCAGGTTTTGTTTATTTTTGATATTTTTATATATTAGATACCAAGAAACTTCTTTACTTCATCTGTCATTTCATTTACTTCACATACTGTATTATGAAGTACTGGAGCTGTTCTGATTTCTTCAATAGCATTAGGAACTTTTACCTTTGCAAGTTCACTTAACTTATCTACAAGCTCGAAATCACCCATAGCGGCATACTTAGGATCTATAGCCTCCATTACGCTTCTTGTGAACTTATATGGACTTGCTGTAGATGCTATGACTGTCTTAGTGTCATCATTAGTATCTGCCTTGTACTTGTTATAAACTGCTGCAGCTACTGCTGTATGAGTATCAATAACATATCCACATGTTTCATAAAGTTCTTTTATAGTAGCAGCATCCTCTGCCTCTGTAGCATAGTTGCCATAGAAGTCTGAAAGCTGTGCTTTCATATCTTCTGTTATCTCATACTTACCTGTTGTCTTAAGAGAATCCATGAGTTCTTTATTCTTTCCAGCATTATTTCCAGCTATTCTATATATAAGTCTTTCAAGGTTGCTTGAAATAAGAATATCCATAGATGGAGAAGTTGTAAGAACGAATTCTCTGTTTCTATCATATTCACCTGTTGTAAAGAAATCGTATAATACTTTATTCTCGTTAGAAGCACATATAAGCTTATTAATAGGAAGTCCCATATTCTTAGCATAAAATGCAGCAAGAATATTTCCAAAGTTACCAGTAGGAACTACTGCATTAATCTTCTCGCCTTCTTTTATCTCGCCATTGGCAAGGAGTCTTGCATACGCATATACATAATATACAATCTGAGGTACAAGTCGTCCTATATTGATAGAGTTAGCTGATGAGAACTGGAAACCTGCATTATTCATAACCTTTTCAAGTTCTTTATCGCCAAATATATTCTTAACACCTGTCTGCGCATCATCAAAGTTACCCTTGATTCCGATAACGTGAGTGTTTGCACCCTTCTGTGTAACCATCTGCTTTTCCTGGATAGGACTTACACCATTCTTAGGGTAGAACACTACTATTCTTGTTCCCGGAACATCTGCAAAGCCCGCAAGTGCAGCCTTTCCTGTATCTCCTGATGTTGCTGTAAGGATTACTATTTCGTTCTTAACATCATTCTTCTTAGCTGATGTTGTAAGTAAGTGTGGTAATATAGATAAAGCCATATCTTTAAACGCAATTGTTGCGCCATGGAATAATTCCAGATAATAAGCTCCTTCTGCTTTAACTAATGGTGCTATCTCTTCAGTATCAAACTTAGAATCATAAGCCTTGTCAATACAGTTTTTTAACTCTTCCTCTGTAAAATCGTCAAGCATAAGCTTCATAACTTCGTAAGCAACTTCCTTGTAAGACATCTTTGAAAGTTCTTCTAAGCTCTTATCTAATGAAGGAATAGATTCTGGTACGAATAATCCGCCATCTGGAGCAAGTCCCTTTAATATAGCCTGTGAAGCTGTTACTCTTACATTATCATCCCTTGTACTTCTGTAAAATAAACTCATCTTGTATTCCACCTTTTTTATTTTATTGAGGTGAATCTTAATTATCCTGATGTCATATTTTGTTGTTCTATTTACCTGCATATTTATATAATGTAAGCCTTGTCCATAAAACATATAACATTTTAATAATAAGATTCCTGCTAAAATGCTTTAAACAGAAACCATTATACAACAATGCACACAGGAAAAACAATAGGCATATTGAATTATTCGCAATTTTATAATAAAATATATAGGATTGATAAATATTAAACAATATGTTTAAAGTACATATTTACATATTATTAATGTTATGAATGTTACGAATATTAAAAATACTACTAATGGGAGAATATAATATTGGCTACAGGTGTTTATAAAACAACTAAAAAAGACGGTTCTGTATATTACAGAGTTTCAATAACATATAAGAATAAGCATATAAGTATAGGTAGTTATGATGATGAATTTTTGGCATCTGCGGCATATGCTATAGCCAATGATGTCTTATATAAACCCGGCACCTACTATATTGACAAAGATATGCATACAACCTCATATAACCACATAGCAGCAGAATTATCAAACAACGCTTCACTCAAAAGCAGCAGCATATCTGATGGCACTTCTGTTGATTTTTTTACTTTTTTCCCATATGCGAAATTCATAAGTCTCATTAACTTTCGTGATAATGGAATATATATAAAAACGCCTATTTACCTTTGTGATAAATCTTTCCTGTATTTTCTTAATCCTGAAAATATACTTACATTCTCAACTGATGATTTATTTTATTATTCACATCATACAATTCTGTGCCGTGGTGGATATTATTTTGTGAACGACTATGGCATGCAGACAAGCATACTTTCACGTTTTGGTATAAGAAATCATTCTGTTAAGGGCAGAGACTATATATTCCGCAACGGAGATGAGCATGACTACCGGTATGAAAACGTATGCGTAATAAATAAATATAACGGAGTAAACAAGATAGAAAAAAACGGAAGAACTTTTTTTCAAAGCCGTATACACATCAACGGCAATTATATAATAGGAATATATAAGTCAGAAAATGAAGCTGCCATAGCATATAATAAAGTTGTCGATATTCTTGAAAACATACAATCTGTATCATACATAAAAAACTATATTGAAGATATGTCATACATTACATACGCTTCTATTTATAACAGCATCAAAATTTCAAAAAAACTAACCGAATATATTGAAGGATTAAAGCAAAAAAGACCAGAATCATAACATTATCCATCATTGAATGTATTATGTGATTCTGATCTTTTATTATGCTTCAGCTTCGCCTACTCTTCTGCTTCATGGTGTGAATGATGCGAATGATGAGTATGGCTATGCGATGCTTTTTTCTTTAAGTTATTTTTTAATATTATTGTAAGTGCTATAAGCCCTGCCGATAAAACAAGGAAAAATATAGAAATATACACAAACATCAGCAGACTCTTATCTGCTGTTTTAATAAGCATATTATAATAATATGCCGGCGATATAGCCAGCCTTCTATATATGCCCTTAATATACAGATACATTGGAATGATTCCTGTCATGTATGCTGCTGCAAGTGTTGAATATGTTATATATCTTATTGCTCTATGCACATATCTATGATCCTTAATTATTATAAATACCGCAATCATTATAAGAACAAGGATTGCTGCAAGAACCTTAAAATATATATTATCAAACATTTTCCTCATGGAAACATAATAGTTAATAAATGTAATCCCAAGTGAAGATTTATAATTATCTTCTATCTGTGTAAGGAAGCCATCTATAGCAGTCTGCTGCTGGGTTCCTATTTCTATATTATTCTTTCTGGCATAATCTTCTATATTAGCATTAAGTCTTTCTCTTATCTGTGACGTATCTGGTGTATACATAGTACCTGCAAGCTGTGCTTCCAGATTATTCTGTATATCATCCTTTACTTCATTATAATAAAATACATTTTCAAAAACCTCAGCATGAAGCATCATAGGTCTTCCAAGCTGTTTGCTTGTTGACACTACATCTTCATATATTCCATTATAATAACCTGCAGCTGACATACTTTTATATATTGTATCCTTGTTAAATATACCCATATCAGCGCCAACAAGGTACCCACCTATAGAAAGCAGAACTGATAATATAAAAGAGACTATAATACTTACAACATAAAACTTTCTTTGTTTACTTTTAGCCATATAATCTCCTTAATAAATCAGATCTGGACCTGATGTTTTATTCGCATACACAAACAATCTCTGTGAATATGATGTTAATGGTGTGAAAGGATAACATGTATACATAACAAGAACTTCTCGACCAGCATCAAGCAATGTTGCTGACTTATCATTAGCATCTGCAACCTTGGTATCATATACAGTATATGTATATTCACCATACGATGTTATAACCTTAAACACATCGCCAATTTCTATATACTGGAAAGGATAAAAAGATGTTTCGTGATGTCCAGCTATAAGTATAGGCTTACCAAACCCAAATATGGATGAGCCAATATATTGGCCTACACCTATATCAAGTTCATCGCTTCTGTCACCATATCCGACTCTTTCGTTCATGTTAAGTCTTTCACAGATAAGTCTTGCGTATCCATCTCCTAACTTAGGCTGCATATCAGGAGAGTATGGTATAGACTCTGGCTGTGTCTCTTTAGTTTCCTCTGTGTTATAGTCCTCCGGTACAAGATCGGTGTTCTCATCACCTACAACTGTCTCACCATCTGTGGTAAGAAGTGATATTGTAGAACCTGCTGATTTGATATATGGGGAAAGGCAGAAATACACTATAACAATTCCCACTATAGAAAGAAATAATGGCACACATACGTATGCCATTACTCTTTTGAATGTTTTATTCATATTGAATAATATTAAGCAAATCTCTTCTTGCTTACTGCAACGCCACAAGCAACTAAGCCCATAGCTAATACAGCGATACCAGCAACAGTAGCTGTTGTAGTAGCTCCTGTAGCCTTAACTGGATTAGATGATACTGTGTACTGTGTACCCTTTGCATCTGTAACTGAAATAGTCTTGTCAGCAAAAGAAACCTTAGCACCTACTGCATGAGCAGCTGTTTCAATGTTAGCCTTAATCTTGCTAATCTGATCAGCTGAAAGATCAGCTACGCTCTTAGCATCACCAGCAGTTGCCTTAGCTGCCTTGATTTCATTCTTTACAGCAGTTGCCTGCTCAGCTGTAAGTTCATTGTTAGCAAGGAACTTTACTGCCTGATCATAATACTCACCTGTAACTCCAGCTTCTGTAAGAGCAGCCTTAACTTCATCGTTAGGTGTTGCTGCAAATGCTGTGATAGACATAGCAAGTACGAGTACTAATGAAAGTACTAATGTTGTAATTTTTTTCATCTTTTTTCTCCTTTTCTTTTTTTGTATAAACATATAAAGAATAGGAACTATCCCCTATATGCCTTGTAAACTGGTTTAAACCAGCTCACATCATATTGTTTACGGTTTATAGAATACATCATATAGTTTCATACGTCAACTTTTTTGACAAATTTTTCATTATTTTTTCAAATACAATTGAATAATAATAATCAATTAGCTGTTTTTATTATTGATGTAGTTAACTAATCCTTCGGCTTTTATAATCTTCTGCATAAACTCAGGAAATGCCTGACCCTGGAATGTCTGGCCTGTTGTCTTATCTGTTATAATACCACTGTCAAAATCTATGGCTACATCATCACCTGCATTAATAGCCTCAGCCGCTTCTTTACACTCTATAATAGGAAGTCCGATATTTATTGAATTTCTGTAGAATATTCTTGCAAATGTTTCCGCAATAACACAGCTTACACCTGCTGCCTTTATAGCGATAGGAGCATGCTCTCTTGAAGAACCACAGCCAAAATTCTTATTAGCAACGATTATATCTCCCTTTTTAACATTCTTAACGAAATCCTTATCTATATCCTCCATACAGTGAGTAGCAAGCTCAGCTGGATCAGAAGAATTAAGATATCTTGCAGGAATAATTACATCTGTATCTACATTGTCGCCGAATTTAAAAACTCTTCCTTCTGCTTTCATATTATCCTCGATTTCTGTGCACTATACCGCACTAATATTATTTTATCATTATAAACCAAGCTCAGATGGCTGGCTGATCTTTCCTGTAACAGCACTTGCCGCTGCAACAGCAGGACTTGCAAGATAGATTTCTGAATCGACATGACCCATACGTCCTACAAAGTTTCTGTTAGTTGTTGATACACATCTCTCGCCTTCTGCAAGGATACCCATATATCCACCAAGACATGGACCACATGTTGGAGTGCTGACAACAGCTCCTGCCTTAATAAATGTCTGCACAAGGCCTTCTTCTATAGCCTGCATATATATCTTCTGAGTAGCTGGGATAACTATAACTCTTAACCCCTTAGCCACTTTTCTTCCTTCCAATATCTTAGCAGCACATCTTAAGTCATCTATACGTCCATTAGTACATGAACCGATAACTACCTGGTCTATCTTAATATCGTCTATAGAATCAACTGTATGTGTATTCTCAGGAAGATGTGGAAATGCTACTGTTGATCTGATAGTAGAAAGATCTATATCATAAACCTTATCATATTCTGCATCATCATCAGCTGTATATTCAACAAATGGTCTCTTAGAATGTTCTTTCATATATTCTCTTGCAAGATCGTCTACTGGGAATATACCATTCTTTCCACCAGCTTCTATAGCCATGTTAGCAATAGTGAATCTGTCATCCATAGTAAGTGTTGACACACCTGGACCTGTAAACTCCATAGACTTGTAAAGTGCGCCGTCCACGCCTATCATACCTATAATATGAAGAATAACATCCTTACCACTTACCCACTTGTTCAGTTTTCCTGTAAGATTAAACTTAATAGCAGAAGGAACCTTAAACCATGCCTTGCCTGTAGCCATACCAGCTGCCATATCTGTAGAACCAACACCTGTAGAAAATGCTCCGAGTGCTCCATATGTACATGTATGTGAATCAGCACCTATAATAACATCACCAGCTACTGTAAGACCCTGTTCTGGTAAAAGAGCATGTTCTATACCCATCTGTCCCACTTCAAAATAATTAGTAATGTCATGCTTAGCTGCAAATTCTCTTACACATTTGCAATGCTCTGCTGACTTGATATCCTTATTAGGAACAAAATGATCTGGTACAAGAGCAATCTTATCCTTATCAAATACTGTCTTAACAGTCATTTTATCCATCTCATGAATAGCTACTGGAGATGTGATATCATTACCAAGTACAAGATCTAAATCTGCCTCAATCAGCTGTCCTGCTTTAACTTCAGAAAGTCCTGCATGTGCTGCAAGTATCTTCTGTGTCATAGTCATTCCCATTATACGTTTCCTCCTTTATTACACTTAAGTCTTATAAGACTATAATGCCAATATTTTACAGTATATCTTTCTATATTGCAAGCACTCTGACACCGTCTTCCATCTGTATATCAGCTGATGCATCTGCATTTTAAGCACATTGACACATAGGGTCTATTCATTAACTTTTTATCTTAGCACATAATTTAATGTAATATTTCCTTTTTCAACTGATACATCTGCATACGCACCACTTATAACCGGCATAGCTGGTGGAAGATGTCCTAAATCCACATCCATGATAACAGGTACTTTGTATTTTCCTGCAGCTGCCAGCACTGCACTATACTGGTCAAGCCCCATCATATCCTGTCCAAACACAAGAGGTCTTCCTATGATAAATGCTTTAACATGTTTAAACCATCCTGCTTTTTCCATCTGCCACATAGCTCTCCTTATGGCAAACACATTAAGGTCACAGCTTTCAAGAAACCATATAATACCATCATCCTTATACTTATCATTAAACTCACTTACATAATCGTACTCTGTGCCAGTAAGATTAACAAGGCAGTCCATACATCCACCAATCAGCCTTCCACTTACATGTATACCTGTATCACTGTCCATCTCATCAACAGGTGTTTCATATTCTTTATCACCATAAAAGCATCTGAGGATTTTTTTCTCAGTAAGATTGTACTCAGGTGTCGGATTGTCTTCATTTTTCAAAGATTCTTTTTCCCACATGTCATAGCCACTTACAGACAGCTTCTTACCCATAAGAACATCCAGTGCATCTTTTAGTGAAGCATGCAGCTTATCTGCACCAAACGCCGCAGCACATGGTCCATATATGCTTGCTGTATCTGCTATCGTATTAAGTAAAAATGTAAAATTAGTATTATCTGAATATCCCATAAACCATTTTGGTTCTGCCGATTTTATCTTATTCCAGTCAACATACTCAAGGATTTCACACATAAGTTCTCCGCCACCACATGATATAAGTACATCATTGCTATCATCTGCATACATATCACTTAGTTCCTTTCCGCATAGCTGCGGTGTGTTACTTATTCCTATTCCCTTGGCTTCATACACATTAGGACCATTATTTATATTAAGTCCCATATTCTTTAATCTCTCCTGTGCCCTTTTGAATCCTGTAATATAAGGCTCCGTTGCACATCCAAACGAAGGTGCAACGAAGCCTATGGTACCACCTGGCACAAGAAAATCCGGATACAACATATATATTCTCCTTTTCTTCCTGCTCATCAAAATATCATATTTACAACTTCTTTATCTTTCCTATTGCATTAGTTTCTATAACCACTTCACAATTCTCTTTAATCCACAGCACTCTTGCTTCTTTATCAGAATCAAGCCTTCCATATTCACTTATAACATTACATATAGTAATATATCTGTCTTTAGAGCATCTTCCTTTTTCAAGGACAAGATAATATACATCTTTCTTTTTATAGAGACTGTTTGATACTCCCCATATCTTAGGACACACAACACACATATCCTCGAAATCATCAAAGTTGTTAAAGCTATATACCGCATACCCGACAGTAACTACATCACTTACATGTTTAGCTTTATTTTTATAAAGGGTGTCAGGATTAACTGCTTCCATATCCTGCCCCTTACTTTTCATATCCTCGAATATATCCTTTATCTTATCAAATGCTGTGAATTCTGCTGCCTTTGCTTCTTCCCCTGGATTCTTTATGACATTGCCCTTTGTATCATCCTGATTAGATGTAAATGCCTTAGCTGCTCTTTCTCCTACCTGTCTTAACATATTGCCAAAATCATCTTTTCCGGAAGATACTGTAAGCAATATAGAATGATCTGGCTGAGGTGCCAGCTGAAGCGACATAACCCCGCCGTCCATCTGTACATCTATGTTTCTTGCTGCTTCTTCCATAACAACCTCAAGCAGATTATGTATCTTATCTGTATCATTTCTAAAGAAATCATCAAGAGTTATATTGTTATCTTCAAGATCCTCTTCCATAAGAAGACACTGAAATCTGTTTTCATCTATCTTTTTAAATTCCATATATCATTCCTCTATTCTATATAGTGATAATGTCAGTATCAAAAAATATCTTAGTCCTGACAGATATCTCTGCATTATATGCGTTTCACACTTATGCAATATATGTCTACAGACTTATTTATATTAACACATATATCACACAGGTGTCAAAATCCAGTTTATTAATCACATGATTATATCCTATTTATCAATCACATAATTATTATATTTTTCCAGTTATGCCAGATACCAGTTTTTTCATAATTTCTTCTGAATCACTTAACTTTCCGCTTCTGCTCATGCGCAGGCTTTTATCATGACTATATATACATGCATTTATAGTAAGGCAGTCCTTTTCTATCGAAGCTATCGCACGCGCTTCCTGGATATAGCCATACATCATAAGATCATGTATTACGCTGCTTTCTATATCTATGCATTTTAAAGAGTTATTATCTGATATACAGCTTACTGCATTAACTATGTCTAAAGATGAGGACGTAAGCACTGCCGACACTGCTTCTCCTGTTTTTGGAATATATATATCAGAAGGAATATAATCATACGCATATCCTCTTATATGATTATATCTGTGTAATCTGACTATATCAGCATGTGCTATAACTCCATCACAGAAGTCATGCGACAGCCCCTCCATACATTCCTTTAAATCACTGACATATACACATTCAGTATCAGCATATATATCTGAACAGTGTCTTTTAAGATCCTCAGAAGATGTATACAAAACAGCTTTCTTTTTATTATTTTTTTGTTTCCCTGTTATCATACTGTTTTTTGTCCGGTGCTTCCTTGTTATAAGAACTATTCTTGCATCTCTCCTTTTAGTTATTGCTGAAAGGTTAACTCCTCTATTCCATATATATGCTGTATCTGACTCCATAAGTCTTTTCATATCTGTTATGCCCATATCTATAACACCATCTGCTATGGCACATGAAACAGCATCAAGCCACGAATTGCTCTGATTGCATCGCTCTTCCTGCTTTATACTATATTTTTTAAATGTTATATCCGTATTCTTTCTTTTTAACTGGCTCATGATAAGCTCTGTTTGTGCCCTGCATATCACATCCTTGTCATCTTCTTTTATACCAACTCTTATCTGCATGGCAATCCTCTTTTATATTTACTAATCTTTTCTGACATATGATACACTGCATACATAGCTTATGTCAAAGCTTAAAAATCACCCTTTCACTATCAAAGCTGAAAAGTCCCCCTTTCACTTGAATCTATAACCATAATATGTTAGATTACCATAAGAAAACAAATGAAATGGAGAGAAAGATTGGTATGCATAATAAAACTTTATTTAAATATTTATTTAAAAATTCATTCAAAAAATTATTATCATATTCTTTTATAGCAATAACTGCTTTGGGTTTATCCTGTTTACACATATCCCCCTGTGGAGCTGTCACATCCGCTCTGGCTGCCAGCGGACAAAATATAAGTGAAAAAGAAGCAGACATTATTGATATATCCGTGTATAAAGACAGTGCTTCCACCCACAGCAATATAACTGCTGATATGACTGATGCTTCTTATGATTCAACAGCTGATATCGCAAGTGGTGAACAGCTCATAATCGAGTCTGATGAAGCCATATATGGTCTTTACATAATATGGAGCAGCGAGGTATCAGGCTACACTATAAGCTATAACGATAAGGATAACAATAAAACAAGTATACAATGTGGTTCATATGGATATCTTCACGACTATATCCCATTTAACACTGCAGCTACATCCATAACTATAGAAACCTCAGCTGATATGTCTATATCTGACATATATGCCTACTCAGAAGGCAGGCTTCCTGAAACTGTACAGATATGGCAGCCTCCATGCAACGATGACACTGATATTCTCGTGTTTTCAACACATGCAGATGATGAAATACTTTTTCTAGGTGGTGTTCTTACAAACTACGGTGGTGAACAGGGACTCAACGTGCAGGTTGCGTATATGTGTGACTTTTTTCTGACAGAACCAGTAAGACAACACGAAGAGCTTGACGGTCTGTGGGAATGTGGAATAAAGAATTATCCTGTAAAAGGGGATTTTATGGATCTTTATTCCCTTGACTTAGGTACAGCCATGACACAGTATAATTATGACGATATCTTATCTTATGCCACAGCCTGCGTAAGACGTTTCAAGCCTCTTGTCTGTGTATCACAGGATTTCAACGGCGAATATGGCCATGGAGGTCACTGTATATATGCAAAAGCTGTTTCAGAGGCCGTTAACAGTTCAGCAGAGGCTTCATTTAATCCCGATTCAGCTTCAGAATATGGAATATGGGATACGCCAAAAACTTATTACCACTTATATAACGAAAACACTATCACTCTTGATGTTGATACACCTCTTAGCCGGTTCAACCAAAGAACGTCTGTTGATATAATAAAAACAGCATTCACAAAACATGTATCACAGATATCGTATTCGTTCAACGTCATGGACAATGGATACGCTAAAACATACTGGGGTAACTTTGACAGCCGTGCTTTCGGTCTCTATCGTACAACTGTCGGATATGATACAGGAAATGATATGATGGAGCATGTAACAGCTCTTCACACAGAGCGTGAAGCTAAAAAGGAAGCTGCAAGGCTTCAGGCAGCAAAGGAAAAAGAAGATGCCACAGACAACACAGGCTCTGATAACAGCAACAATGAAGCCAACGATACAAGCTCTAACGAAGCTCACAGTTCACCTGATATTAAACAGACTGCCATAACTCTAATAGCAATACTTATAATCGGTGTTGTCATATGCAGCCAGGCATACAGGACGAGATATCTTTACAAGAAAAAATATGAGGAAAACAAAGAAAATTTTAACAAATCTGACAAATAAAAATCTTATTATAAAAATCTTATTATATAAATCTTATTATAAAATAGCCCAAACCATACGGTCTGGGCATTTTCTTTATAAACTTTAAATATCAGCCATGCTGAATGTTGTTTATTAGTTGTTGATAAGCTTGTCTGATTCGTTGTTCCAGCTATAAAGCTTTCTTATCTCTGCACCAACCTGCTCTGATGGATGCTCTGATGCAAGCTTTCTCATAGCCTTGAAGTGAACCTGTCCGCCAGCTTCGCTCATATCAAGTAAGAATTCCTTAGCAAATGTACCATCCTGGATATCTGAAAGAATCTTCTTCATAGCCTTCTTTGTATCCTCTGTGATGATCTTAGGACCTGTTATGTAATCACCATATTCAGCTGTGTTAGAGATAGAGTATCTCATACCTGCAAAGCCTGACTGGTAGATAAGATCTACGATAAGCTTCATCTCATGGATACATTCAAAGTATGCGTTACGTGGATCATAACCAGCTTCGCAAAGTGTTTCGAAACCAGCCTGCATAAGTGCACAAACACCACCACAAAGAACTGCCTGCTCACCAAAGAGGTCTGTTTCTGTTTCTGTTCTGAATGTTGTTTCAAGAAGACCAGCTCTTGCACCACCGATACCAAGACCATAAGCAAGTGCCATATCAAGAGCCTTACCTGTCTCATCCTGCTCAACAGCTACAAGACAAGGAGTTCCCTTACCAGCCTGGTATTCAGAACGTACTGTATGTCCAGGTGCCTTAGGAGCGATCATAGTAACATCAACGCCCTTAGGTGCCTTGATCAAACCAAAGTGAATGTTGAAACCATGAGCGAACATAAGCATGTTACCTGGTTCAAGGTTTGGTTCAATATCATCCTTATATAACTTAGCCTGCTTCTCATCGTTGATAAGAATCATAATAATATCAGCCTTCTTTGCTGCCTCTGCTGCTGTAAATACTTCAAAGCCCTGCTCTTCAGCTCTCTTCCATGATTTTGATCCTTCATAAAGGCCAATGATTACATGACAACCTGAATCCTTAAGGTTTAATGCATGTGCATGTCCCTGGCTGCCGTAACCAATAATAGCAATTGTCTTGCCATCAAGTAAAGATAAGTTACAATCTGACTGATAATAAATCTTAGCTTCTGCCATTTTTAATATACCTCCGAAAGTGATAAAAAATATTTATTTTAAACTTGCAGCTCCTCTGGCAAGACCAGTAATACCAGTTCTTGCGAGTTCTGTAATTTTAAAACCATCAAGCAATTCAATAAACGAGTCTATCTTACTCTGACTGCCTGTAAGTGAAATGATAAGTGAATTCTTTGCAACATCAACGATATTAGCTCTATATATATCTGCCATAGTAGTAATCTGCTGTCTTTCTTCTCTTGTACATAATACTTTGATAAGCACCAGCTCCCTGCATACAGACTCATCATGTGGAAGTTCTACGATTTCCTTAACATCTATAAGCTTACCAAGCTGCTTTTCAATCTGTTCAAGTACATCATCATCACCAGTTACTGTTATTGTCATTCTTGATAGCTTTGGATCAAGTGTTTCACCAACAGTAAGGCTGTCTATATTGTAACCCCTGCGGCTGAATAATCCAGCTACACGGCTAAGAACACCTGATGAATTATCTACTAGAATTGAAAATACTGCTCTTCTCATATATTTTTCCTCCAAATCATTATATACGATAATATATTATCCGCCCATATAAATGCACTTTAGCGTATTACCATATAAAATCACACATTATTTTAGCAACTACCAACCTTGTTGTCAACTACAAGAGTTACACTTTACACTGCAAGAGTTACACTTTACACTACAAGATTCACACTATAATTGTATGTAGTTTTTTCTACGCATCCACAAAAAACACTTTAGCGCCAAGTTTTTCTGCATCCGATAAATCATGTGTTGATATAATCAGTATCCGGTCTCCTATATTATCCATAATATAGCCTATCACCTTATTCTTCGTTGTATCATCAAGTCCTGCAAATGGTTCATCCATAACAACAATATCTGAATCTGCCATTATTGCACGCACTATCTCAACGCGCCTTTTCATTCCACCACTATACTGTGCGCATGGCTTGTCAAGAAACTCTTCATCTATAAGATATCCCAGTTCCTGCTTTATCCTTTTTTTATCACTATTGCGTCCAAGCACCATAGCAACATTTATAACAGGATTCAGATGTGGCACAAGGCTTGTCTCCTGAAACACCGCTGATGTCCTATATCCACCATCAGTCATGACAGCTCCTGATTGAAAACTATATCCAGCCATTCCACTGTCTGCACTGACAAGTCCCATAATAATATTCAGCAGTGTTGTCTTTCCTGCTCCTGATTCTCCCATAATGCAGCTTGGCTTTGATGAATCACATATTGCACTAAAGCCATCAAGAACGATGGTTTCATTGTATGTTTTTTTTATATTTTTTAATTCAAGTTTTTTCATATTTATAAATTTCCCTGAAGGCATCTATATATCACATTAAATATTTTAAGTATTATTTTTTCAACCAGCAGGCTCACTAAAATAATAACTATACTCCATGCAAAAAGCTCTGAGGACAACAGATACATCTTTGCATAGTACATGCTCGTTCCTATAGTATTCGATACAAGTCCTATTATTTCTGCTGATATACCTGCCTTAAAGCACATTCCAAGAGCAATCTTAAGCTGTGAAGAAAGATATGGATACACACCTGTCATATATATATATCTGAACCGGTTAAATGTACTCATATTATAGACTCTTGCCATCTGTATAAGCTTTATATCTGTATTTTTTATTCCATCTGTAACTCCCGTAACCACCATGGGAATAACAACCATTGCTGATATTATTCGTGACACATTCTTAGAACCAAACCACATAAGTAAAAGTATGATAAATGCTGCTACTGGAAGTGCTTTCATAAGCTGGAGTGGTATTTCTATGAATTCAGCTATAAGCTTATATTTTGCAGCACATATTCCAAGAATAACTCCAAAAACAATGCCTGCCATAAGACCTGTTCCTATATTTATCATGCTGTGCATAAGCGTAACATAAAACTGTTGTGATACAAGCATATTCATAATAGTTTTTAATACAGCAACAGGACTTGCAAGCAATAGCTCAAGTCCTGTCATCATACTGGCAAACTGCCATATTAAAAGCCATATAAGAACTATAACAATCCTTCTAATGTGCTTCATTGTCATCTCCTGTTTTATTATTCTTAAAAACAAGCACCTTCTGAATCATCTTTCCTGATACTGATAATATCCTGAATGTATATCCTCCACACTCTGTTTCAAACTTTTCATTCTCTGATGGAATCTTGCCAAGCTTATATATCATATATCCGTTAATCGTATCTATATCCTCACAGTTAAACTTTATACCAAGCTTTTCTTCTATATCTTCAAGTGGTGTCTGACCATCCATCTCATATCTGCCCTCAGAAATCTGTTTTATCTGCACTTCCTCTTCATCATACTCATCAAGGATATTGCCGACTATTTCTTCAAGAATATCTTCCATAGTTACAATACCTGTAGTCTGTCCATACTCATCTACAACAACTGCAAAATGATTCTTCTTTGACTGCATTTCCTTAAACAACACACTTACGCTTCTTGTCTCAGGTATACAGAAAGGTTCAAACATAACCTGGTTCTTAACCTGATAAAGCTTCTTGTTTCTATCTTCCTCTTTAACATATACCTTAAGAAGATCCCTGATATGTAATATACCAATTATATTGTCTATATCCCCATCATACACTGGATATCTTGAAAAGCTCTCCTCCATAACAATGCCAAAAGCCTCACCAACAGTAAGTGCTGCATCAAGTGCAACTATATTCTTTCTATGTGTCATAACATCTTCAGCCTGTTTTTCGGCAAATTCAAAAATATTGCCTATCATCTCGGCTTCATTCTCTGCTATGACCCCCTGCTCATGGCTTTCATTCACCATATCCATTATTTCTTCTGTTACATCTTCATCTTTTTTTGATTTTCCAAACTTCTTAAGCAGTCCGGAAAATAATCCTTCATTTCCTTCCGCGGGATGACCCTCGTTCATAATCTGTAAAATCCTTTCATCTTAATCTCTATTCTTGCGCTGTCTTTTGCGCATCTTAAGTTTGTGCGTAAGCACAAATCTTGCGTGTGAAAAATCTTATTTTTCACACTATTATTAAATAAATATTAGTACTACAATCGCCACTAGGATATCACATACTTATCACAGCAGTCAATAATCATATGTATTTTAGCCATTAATTTTATCACCAAAACCTGCACGCACATCATCTGTGATTCATTTCAAGGCTTACACTTAACGCTTTATCCACCTGACCTATGATATCATTATCAAGGTGACATACTTTATCCTTTAGTCTTTTTTTATCTATTGTACGAAGCTGTTCTAAAAGTATAACTGAATCCTTCACTATATTATAATGGCATGCATCTATTTCAACATGTGTTGGAAGCTTTGCCTTATTCATCCTGGATGTTATCGCCGCACATATAACTGTCGGACTATGCTTGTTGCCGGTATCGTTCTGTATAATAAGCACTGGCCGTATTCCTCCCTGTTCTGAGCCTACGACCGGTCTTAAATCAGCATAAAATATATCTCCACGTTTGATTACCATTATATCACACTCCCAAAGCATTTACTTAATCGATTATACTTAAAGTATTGCCAGGTTTCTGTTGTTTATTCACACGTGTTTTCTTAAAGTAAATGTGATAATAATACTGGTATGTTTTTTATAATATCTCCTGCAACCATGGAATATCTGGTTTTTTCATCTGCCGCCTTATCTCCTGCAAGACCATGTATATATACGCCAAGCTTTGCCGCTTCAAAGCAATCCATCCCCTGTGCCATAAGTGAGGTTATCATTCCTGAAAGCACATCTCCTGAACCACCTGTTGCCATTCCGTCATTACCTGATATATTAATATAAATATCTTTTCCGTCTGTAACCACCGTTCTTGCATCCTTTAATACACATATACAGTTATGTTCACGTGCATAGCTGACTGCCGTCCCTGTTATATCTGCTTTTATATCCGCTATGCTTTTTCCTGTCAGTCTTGACATTTCTCCTATATGTGGCGTAACAACAACATTATTTCCACGAAATGTTATCTGCTCCTCCACTGATATGTTAAGTGCATCTGCATCAAAAAGTCTTTTCTTATCAGTTCTTTCTGCTATATATCTGACATACTTTAATGCCATATCACATTTAGAAAGTCCGGGACCTATACATATTGCATCTGACCATATGACTGATGCCTCAGGTTCTAAAAACTCCCCATCATTATATGTATCAAGAAGACATTCAACATTATTATTAAGAACGATATTCCTGTTATCACTGTGTGTTATCAGCTTCACAAGCCCTGCACCCATCCTGTATGCTGCCTGTGATGCCAGGACTGCCGCCCCACCATACTGCTTTGAGCCAGCAATAATCAGTGCTTTTCCACAGCTGCCTTTGTTACTGTCAGGCTTTCTTTTAATAATATTTTTTGCTGCATCTGACTCTTCATATACATATTTATTCTTTGGCATATCTTTATATTCAGCAAAACCTATATCAGCCGTTATAAGATTCCCACAATAAGCTGCTCCTGGATAAAGCAGCTGTCCCACCTTTCTATAACCAAATGTCACCGTTGTATCTGCCTTAACCGCACAGCCTAAAACCATGCCGCTTGTTGCACTTATGCCTGAGGGAATATCAACAGCTGTAACGTAAGCACCCTTACTATGTGCTTTATTAATATTATCCACTATACAGGCAGCTTTTTCCTTAAGACTCCCTGATAACCCGTTTCCAAAAAGAGCATCTACTATAACTCCATAACCAGAAAAATCCGGGTCATCAATACATTGTATGCCCAGATTTCTTATTATGTTCAATTGTATTCTATATTCTTGTGTTGAATGTCTTCCTTCATTCAAAAAAACATCAACCTTATAACCTTTTAGAAAAAGCTGTCTTGCTATAGCCAGACCATCAGCACCATTGTTTCCACTTCCGCATATACATATAATACGTGCTGCTGTTTTATCAATGTGTTCCACTATATGTCCTGTAACTGACAGCGCTGCCCTTTCCATAAGAACAACAGATGGAATTCCAACATCAGATATGGAATATTCATCAACCTTCTTCATCTCATCTGCATTTAATATATACTTCATAAGCACATGCACCAAGCCTTTCAGTCATGTTATTCTGTTTCCTGCGTTTCCTCGTTGATTCTGTCAACAGCACTGCAGTTTTCCGGTCCAATGATATCATGGATCAAGGAATACATATTCTCATTGTTAGTTTCCTTATCCTGCTTTATAAGAATATTCTTCTTAAGCTTAACTCTTGTAGCATCTATCCACTTGTTAAGCACCTCTATATCCTCATGATTAGAATTCATCTTACTATAGCATACCTTGAGTGTCTCTGTTAAAAGTCTTTCATTAGCCCTTGCCAGTTCTCTTGGCAGTTCCATCAGTTCATCCTCAAGATTAGCTATCTTGTCCTTTGACTCCTGTATAAGTCTCTGGTTCTGGTTCATAACATGTTCTCTGTTATCACCATCACTCTCCATATTCTCAACAACATCATTAATCAGCTGTTTTTTTAACTTTTTAATATCCTTGATATCAGTATTAAGCCTGCCTTGTTTTTTCAACAGTTCATTAACCTGCTTTTCCCAATAGGCTATTTCATCAGTTTTTATCTTATCATTAACAAGATGATACCATCTTTCATCCAGTGTTAGAATAGGAATATTCGTAAATACCCCATTATTTTTTAATGAATCATACGTAATCTCAGACATTAACAATCCCCCTTAGTAATTCAACGTTCATAAAAACACGAGAATATTCTAGCTTTTTATTCTGGAATTATCAACTAATTTTTATTGGCAATATTATATGAAAGCCTCATAAGACTTTCTGACAGATGAACATTTTCAACAATAACATCATCAGCAAGATTAAGATCTGTGTGTGCAAAATTCCATATAGCCTTTATTCCTGCATCTGCTACACAACGGCCTATTTTTCTTGCTGCTTCTTTAGGAATCGTGAGTGCAGCTATCTCTATGTTATTATTCTTTATAAAATCCTCCAGCTTATCCATCATCATTATACTTATATCATCACGTATAACCTGGCCTTCAAGCTCTGGATTGCAGTCAAACACACCACGCACTACAAATCCTCTTTTTTCAAAGTCAGCATAGTTAATGATTGCCCTGCCAAGATTACCAGCACCAATAATAATCATATAATGTTTTCTGTTTATTCCAAGGATCTTTCCTATCTCGTCATATAGATATTTAACATTGTAGCCGTAACCCTGCTGGCCAAAACCACCAAAATTGTTAAGATCCTGTCTTATCTGTGATGCTGTAACCTTCATCTTGGTACTTAAATCCTTAGATGATATTCTCTGCACTCCACTCTCTATCAATTCGCCCAGATATCTGTAATATCTTGGCAATCTCCTTATAACGGCTGATGATATTTTCTTACTGTCTTCCATAACTATCCTCTGTTTCTATCAAATTACATTTTATAATCCGGTAAATGCCCTGCATGGGCATTCATTATATATTATCCTGCTTCTTAAGTGGATAACAAACGCTCTGTTAATTATATAACAATTCTCGGATTATGTCAAAATGCAAAAATCCATCATCATATTTTACAAAACTTTTTTATCCAAGAACCCTCTTTGCAATATCTACCGACTCCTTGGCATCCTTTGAATAAAAGTCCGCATGTATCTCCTCTGCGTACTCTGGTGTGAGCACTGCTCCACCAACCATAACCTTGCAGTCAAGATTATTCTCATGGATAAGCTCTATAGTTTTCTTCATAGATACAAGTGTTGTTGTCATAAGAGCTGACAGCCCACAAAGCTTTGCATCATTATCTCTTATTGCATCTACAACTGCCTGATACTCTACATCTTTACCAAGATCTATAACCTCATAGCCATAGTTTTCAAGCAGAACCTTTACTATATTCTTACCTATATCATGGACATCACCCTTAACTGTTGCTATAACTATCTTCCCCTTGCTTACAGGAGCATTATTGCTCATAACCATATTCTTTCTTATAACTTCAAAGGCACCCTGTGCTACTCCTGCTGCCATAATAAGCTGTGGAAGGAATAGTGTACCCTTTTCAAATTCCTCACCTATCTTATCAAGTGCCGGAATAAGTGCATTATTTACAATATCCATTGAATCCATACTTGAAAGCAGCTCCTCTGTTATGGTGGAGCCTTCATTCTTTAAGCCCTTCTCCACAGCATAAAACAGATCATCACATGTGTAGCTTCCCTTTTTATCTTTAAGATTGATATTGCCTGCTGCTCCAGAATTCTGGTTCTTTTCTCCTGCTGATATATTTCCTGCATTACCATGGCTCATATTCATAGGATTGATTTTACTTACATCAGGCATAGATGCATATGCCCTTATATAATCAACTGAATTCTTATCTATGTTGGCAAGAAGCTTATATGCTCTTACTGCACCCATCATCTCATATACGTTAGGATTGATGATTGCAAGATCAAGTCCGCTCTGCATGGCCATAGTAAGGAATATATGATTGACAAGCACTCTGTTAGGAAGTCCAAAGGATATATTAGACACACCAAGCACTGTTCTTAATCCAAGCTCATGCTTGACTGTATGAAGTGCATTAAGAGTCTCCATAACTCCCTCCTGCTCTGCTGAGGCAGTCAGTGTAAGACAGTCTATATATATGTCCTGCTTAGGAATACCTATAGCCACAGCCCTGTCCATAATCTTCTTAGCTATGGCAACTCTGTCCTGTGCTTTTTTAGGTATACCATTCTTATCAAGTGCAAGACCTATTACTGCCGCTCCATACTTCTTTACTATCGGAAGAATGTTATTAAGTGATTCTTCTTCACCATTGACAGAGTTAACTATAGGCTTGCCGTTATATATCCTCAATGCTGAATCAAGCACCTCTGGAATAGTTGAGTCAAGCTGTAAAGGCACATCAACAACAGACTGCAGGGACTTAACTGTATCTATCATCATCTGTCTTTCATCTATTCCAGGCAGTCCTACATTAACATCAAGTATATCTGCTCCTGCTGATGTCTGTTCAAGTGCCTGTCCTAATATATAATCCATATCATTATCAATAAGCGCCTGCTTAAACACCTTCTTGCCAGTAGGGTTGATTCTTTCTCCTACTACTCTTGGCTGGTCTACTATAACGGTATTCGTAGCAGAACATACAGCTGATGGAATAACAATCGGAGCCTTTATAGGATTGCCCTCTTTTTTAAGCATATCTGCCAATGCGCTTATGAATTCAGGTGTTGTTCCACAGCAGCCACCAAACACCTTTATTCCATATTTTCTTAGGTCCTTCATAAACTCTGCAAACTGTGCTGCATTAACATTGTAAAGATTCGTAACTGGATCTGGAAGTCCTGCGTTAGGCTTAACTATAACCGGAAGGTTAGTCCATTGTGTAAGCTCTGCTATAACAGGTTCAAGCTCTTTAGGTCCAAGTGAACAGTTTACACCAAGAGCATCTACTCCAAGTCCTGCTGCTGTAAGTGCAAATGCTGATATCTGGCATCCTGTAAATGTACGCATATTTTCTTCAAATGTCATGGTAGTCATGACTGGAAGTGAGCTGTTTTCTTTAGCCGCAAGCACTGCTGCCTTAACGTCAAGCAGATCTGTCATAGTTTCAAATACAACAAGATCGGCACCTGCTGCTTCGCCTGCCTTCACTATTTCAGCATACATCTCATATGCTTCCTCAAAGCTGAGTGTTCCTGTAGGTTCAAGCAGCTGTCCTATAGGTCCAACATCAAGAGCTACAAGTGCCTCTGGCTTGACATTATCACATGCTGCTCTTGCATTCTTAATACCAGCAGTAACAAGCTCATGAACTGAATGCCCACATTCCTCAAGCTTATATCTGTTTCCTCCAAATGTATTGGCATATATGATATCTGAACCAGCATTAAGATACTTTTCATGTATAGATATAAGAAGCTCTGGCTGAGTAATATTTAACATCTCTGGTGTTTCACCCATCTTCATGCCTGCAGCCTGCAGCATCGTTCCCATACCGCCATCAAGGATTACATAATCCTTCTTTAAAAGTACTTTAAGCTTATTATCCATTGCAATGTCCTCCTGATTCCCTGAAGCTGCATGTTCCTTTGAGATTACATGACATGCATCCCTTATTCTTTGCACTTACTTCTCCTGTAGTAAGTCCTATAACCGCCGTAACTGACTTTGTTGGCACCATCATATCCGTTTTTCCTACATTAAGCCCTATAAGCCTTGGTGCGTTAAGCACCTTTAAAAACTCTCCCTGCTGTGATAATGGAAGATCCCCATATCCTATGCCAAAACGAAAGGTCTGGTTATATTCCGGGAGTTCTTCTTTTATGATGGCTTCTAACTTATCGCATACCTGCTCTATTGCGGCACTTGCGAGACTGTCTGAAACAACGGCCTTTGCAAGATCCAAAGTCTGCATAATACGGAGCATTCTGTCTATTCCCTCAGATAATGTAACTGCTATAAGTGCTGCCCTGTCACATCCCTTAAGATGTTCTTTTATCGAATTGCCTCTAAGTATAAGTCCTGTACCATCAAGCTCTACGCCATCAGCAGTCTGTGTCACTCCTGTAACTCTATAAGTATATCTTGGAACAGCTGCTTTGATAACCTCTGCCTCACACTCATCTATAAGCATATTTACTGTATCATCAGCACTGATTCCCTTATACCCCAGATATCTTAAGACTTCCTTACGGTTTATGCGCTCAAGCATAATCTGCTTTTTCATCAGAATGCTCCTTTCTTTATTTATCTGTCTCTGTTTTTCTTAGCTCTGTCCTTACCCTTATGCTTTGACTTTCCATGGCTCTTGCCACGCGTCTGGTTAGCTTTTTCCATATTAACACGACGTCCCTTTATAAGAACGTTATCATTCATGGCCTTAAGCACCTTTTCAGCATGAATAGCTGGTACATCAACAAATGTATAATTATCCATCATATCTATGGCACCAACAAGCTTTCCTGGCATTCCTGACTCTCCAGCAATAGCACCAAGAATATTAGATGGCTTTATCTTATCTTTCTTTCCTATATTTATGAAGAGTCTTACCATTCTTGAATCATCTCTGTCCATATCGAAGTGGAAATCCTCTACCTCATCTACTCTGTCAAGAGTATCCCCGATAAGCATTTTAAGAAGTGCTGCTGCCATGTCCATAGATGTATATTCTTCCTGGTTGACATGTTCCTCCACAAGATTAACCATATCTGTAAGGCCGCCCTCTTCAATAGTCTGCTTAATCTTATCAAACATATTATCAAGCTTTGTATTCTTAACATCATCAAGTGATGGAACTGGCTTGGCAAGTATCTTAGTCTTACAGTATCTTTCTATATCCTTAAGCTTATATACTTCCTTACCACTTATGAAAGACAGTGCCATGCCTGACCTTCCAGCACGTCCTGTACGTCCTATCCTGTGTACATAATATTCTTCATCCTGTGGTATGTCATAGTTAAACACCATGTCAACATCATCAACATCAATACCTCTTGCTGCAACATCAGTAGCTATAAGAATATCTACATTTCCACTTCTGAAATCATCCATAACTCTGTCTCTTTGCTGCTGCTTCATATCTCCATGTATTCCATCTGCAAAATATCCTCTGCCCTTAAGTTCAGATATAAGCTCATCAACCTGTCTTTTCGTATTACAGAATACTACGGAAAGTCTTGGGTTATATATATCTATAAGCCTGCATAACACCTCTGTTTTATTCTTAGGTCTTACTTCATAGTAGAACTGCTCTATATTAGATACCGTAAGTTCTTTTCTTACTACCTTTATAACCCTGGCATCCTTCTGGAAATTTCTTGCTATATCCATGATAGCCTTTGGCATAGTTGCTGAAAACATAACCGTCTGTCTGTCCTGCGGAGTTTCAGTAAGAATAGTTTCCATATCTTCCCTGAATCCCATATCAAGCATCTCATCAGCCTCATCAAGAATAACCATATTGATATTATCAAACTTAACTGTTTTTCTTCTCATATGATCCATAACTCTTCCAGGTGTACCAACTATAATCTGCACGCCTGTCTTTAAAGACTTAATCTGTCTTACTATCTCCTGGCCTCCATATACAGGTAAAACCTTTATGTCACTCATATATTTGGCAAGCTTTCGAATCTCTTCTGCAACCTGTACTGCAAGCTCTCTTGTAGGACATAATACAATCGCCTGTGGCTTCTTTATCTGTGGATCTATCTTCATAAGCATTGGGATAGTGTAAGCTGCTGTCTTACCTGTACCTGTCTGCGCCTGTCCTACTACATCTATCCCCTCACATACTGCCGGAATAGCCTGTGTCTGTATAGGTGAGGTTTCTTCAAAACCCATATCCTCAATTGCCCTTAATATTCTTTCATCAATATTTAACTCTTCGAATTTCATTCATTTCCTCATTTCTTTTTATTTATGTCTGACTTATAAAAATGTCTTAGTCAAAAGCCCCTGGCACATAATACCCTCCATTCTTGCGCTGCTTTTCAGCGCATATCATCATGGGATTATCATCCCTCTTTTATGTTCATATTGGGGCGGCTTTATGTGAGTTTAGACCTTTTGACCCTAATATCTAATAATACATTACAGATGTAAATAAGTCAAAATTATTAAATCTTTTTCTTACCACTTTTTTATTATGCTGCCTGGACAAATGGTGTTTTCCCCTGATATTCCCCTGATATTCCTCAGATTATCCCCTGATATATATTAAAGCCTTTGCATTTTAATATAAAAAACAGTATATTATGATGTATGTGTCAAAACATAGAAAGTTATTTATTTCTGCAAAAAGACTTTTTACTTAAGACACACTGATATTTATACAAATCAGAAAAAGAACAGATATGGAAAGGATTTCATCTATGATATTATCTTGTAATAATATAAGTAAATCATTTGGAACTGATGTAATAATAAAATCATGTTCGTTTAATATTGAAGACCACGAAAAAGCCGCCATTGTAGGTATCAACGGAGCTGGCAAATCAACTCTTCTTAAAATAATCACAGGTATAGAGCCTGCTGATACCGGTCTTGTCACTTTAGCTAAAGACAAAACCCTAGGATATCTTGCACAGCAGCAAAACCTTGGAAGTGATAATACTATATATGACGAATTATTATCCGTAAAACAATATATTCTTGATATGGAGAAGGAACTCCGTTCCATCGAAAAACGCATGAATACAGCAGATGGTGATGAACTGGAAAATCTCATGAAAAAATATTCCGACCTGAATCACAGGTTTGAAATGGAAAACGGATATGCATATAAAAGTGAAATAACAGGAGTCCTTAAAGGACTTGGTTTCTCTGAGGAAGATTTCACACTTAATGTAAATACACTTTCAGGTGGCCAGAAAACAAGAGTTGCCCTTGGCAGGCTGCTTCTTGCAAAGCCCGATATTATTCTTCTTGACGAGCCTACCAATCATCTTGATATGGAGTCTATCCGCTGGCTTGAGAATTATCTTCTTAACTATAATGGTGCTGTTCTTATTGTAGCCCATGACCGCTACTTCCTTGATAAAATAGTAAGCAAAATCATAGAGCTTGATAATGGAGTGGCTACTGTATTCTCTGGAAACTATACTGATTATGCTGCCAAAAAAGCAATCCTTAGAAACATGAAGCTTAAGGAGTACTTAAACCAGCAAAGAGAAATAAAACATCAGGAAGACGTTATAACAAAGCTCAAGCAATTCAATCGCGAAAAATCAATCAAAAGAGCTGAAAGCCGTGAAAAAATGCTTGATAAAATAGAAATTGTCGATAAGCCTCAGGAATTAAACGACAAAATGAACATAAAGCTTGAACCTAACGTAGTCAGCGGTAATGATGTTCTTACAATATCTGGTCTTTCTAAAAGCTTTGATGATATTACTCTTTTTGACAATATTAATATTGAAATCAAACGTGGCGAACGTGTTGCCCTTATTGGTAATAACGGAACAGGAAAAACCACTATCCTTAAGCTTATAAACGGTATTATAGAACCTGATTCTGGTTCTATATATCTTGGCGCTAAAGTTAATATTGGATATTATGACCAGGAGCATCATGTTCTTGACCCTGATAAAACTATTTTTGATGAAATCAGGGATGCATATCCTGACCTCAACAACACCCAGATACGTAACACACTTGCTGCATTTTTATTCACCAACGAAGATGTATTCAAGTACATACGTGACTTAAGCGGTGGAGAAAAGGGACGTGTTTCCCTTGCCAAGCTTATGCTGTCCAATGCTAACTTCCTTATTCTTGATGAGCCGACAAACCATCTTGATATTGTATCCAAGGAAATACTTGAAAATGCACTTAACAACTATACAGGCACTGTCCTTTTTGTATCACATGACCGTTATTTTATAAATGCTGCTGCAACAAGAATAATCGAGCTTTCTAACAAAACTGTTGTAAATTATATTGGAAACTATGATTATTATCTTGAAAAAAGGGATATACTTAGTGCAAAACCTGTTAATACAGTATCCTCTGCTGATATAGAGCATGCTAAAAAAGCTGCTGATTCTAAAGCAAGCTGGCAGGAAGAGAAAGTAAAACAGGCTCAGCTTAAGAAAATAAAAAATGAACTAAAGCGCACAGAAGAACGTATAGCAAATATTGAAGAACGTATAGATAAGCTTGATAATATGTATGCAGATCCTGCTATAAGCAGTGATACAGCAAAGCTTATGGAAATCCATACTGAAAAAGAAGAGTTAAGTAAGGAACTTGATAAACTGTATGACAGATGGGGTGAACTTACAGACATGTAATCACTTTAGTAGGCAGATTTTCCACCTCAAAACTCACGAAAAATGCCGAAAAAAGGCAATTCTTAAGTGGTTTTTATTGACAAAAGTACTCTTATGGAGTATAAATAATTTATACTTATTATTACTTATTTCATTTAAGGAGGATGTAGTTTATTATGAATAAGACAGAGTTAGTTGCTGCAATCGCAGAGAAGGCTGAACTTTCTAAGAAGGACGCTGAAAAGGCTTTAAAGGCATTCACAGAAACAGTTGCTGAAACATTACAGAATGGTGATAAGGTTCAGTTAATCGGTTTCGGTACATTTGAAGTTGCTGAAAGAGCTGCAAGAACAGGTAAGAACCCTCAGACAAAAGAGGAAATTCAGATCCCTGCATCTAAGGCACCTAAGTTCAAGGCTGGTAGAGCTTTAAAGGATACTGTTAATAAGTAATTTAGGAAAAGTGATTTTTCTGATAACATTACGACTGTCACTTAGGTGGCAGTCTTTTTTGATATGCAGGCAGTTATCCATATCAGATGAAGGCCTGATTGTTAATAAAAAGCTGAAAGGATATAGACAGATATGGAAATAGAAAAAAAATATCTTGTTTCACATATACCGGATAATCTTGATGAATTCCACTGCCGGCATATAGAACAGGGGTATCTTTCAACCAACCCTGTTGTCAGAGTAAGACGTGACAATGATAAATATTATCTGACATATAAAGGTAAAGGTATGATGGTACGTGAAGAATATAATCTTCCATTAACCAGGGAATCCTATGAACATCTTATTAAAAAGGCAGATGGCAATATCATAAGCAAAAAAAGATACGAGCTTCCTGATAGTTCAGGACACACTATAGAGCTTGATATATTTGAAGGTGTATTTGAAGGTACTGTTCTTGCTGAAGTGGAATTTTCAACTGTAGAAGAAGCTGATAACTATATTGCTCCGGATTTCTTTATAAAAGATGTTACTAACGATTCAGAATACCATAACAGTAATATGAGTAAAAAGAGGTTTGACCAATGAAAAGATTACTAGAAACGAAAAGACTAATAGATATATTAGATATTCATCCAGATATAGCTCTTGAAACACTCCAAAGAGCCCGTATGGCAGCATTTACGCTCGTCAAATGGCTGTTATGTTCTGTACTTTCTGGTTCTGTTATCGGACTTATAGGTGCTCTTTTTTACAAATGCTTACAATATGTAACAAACATCCGGACAACTTACAGCTTTACGCTTTTTTTTCTTCCACTTGCCGGAATCATTATCGTTTTTATATATAGACTGACAAACGAAGCTGACAATACTGGTACCAATCTTGTCATAACTGCCATACAGTCTAATGTTGAGGTTCCCGTAAAAGTAACTCCTCTTATTATTATATCAACATTGCTGACACATCTATGTGGAGGTTCTGCCGGACGTGAAGGTGCTGCACTGCAGGTTGGTGGATCGTTAGGTGATTTCTTTGCCAAGCTTTTTAATTTTGATGATAAAGATACCAGAATCATGATCATGTGTGGCATGAGTGCCTGTTTTTCAGCTTTGTTCGGAACGCCAATAGCTGCAGCTGTATTTTCCATGGAAGTTATAAGTGTTGGTGTGATGTACTATGCGGCTTTAGTTCCATGTATAATATCCTCACTTACTGCACAGGGCATAGCTGGACTTTTAGGTGTCACACCTACTGCTTTTACTATCGGTGATATATGCAGTTTTAACATATCAACATGTTTACGCTTAATTATCATGTCAATACTTTTTGCTCTTGTAAGTATTGCCTTCTGCTATATGCTGCATACATCTTCCAGAATTTATTCGTCATACATAGAAAACCCATATATAAAAATTGTGACTGCTGGTATATTAGTTATCCTTCTAAGATACATAACCGGAACAACTGATTATCTAGGAGCTGGTGCACCAGTTATAGCATCGAGCTTTTTATCAAGTTGTGCATGGTATGTGTTTATCCTGAAGATGATATTCACAGCTGCAACGCTTGGCGGTGGATTTAAGGGCGGCGAAATAGTACCAACTCTCTTTGTAGGTGCAACACTTGGAAGCTTTCTTGCTCCTATATTCGGTCTTCCTATAGGCTTATGCGCAGCCTGCGGAATGGTAAGTGTATTCTGCGGTGTTACCAACTGCCCTCTTACATCTTTTATTATATCTATAGAAATGTTTGGAGCTGCTTCTATTAAATATGTTATAATATGCATTGCGATTAGTTATATGCTTTCTGGATATTACAGCTTATATAACAGCCAGAAGATAGTTTATTCTAAGTATAAGACAGAGTATATTAATAGGCGGTCACACTGAGATATTGTTGTTTAATTGAATATTAGTTGGTGACGAACGGACGACAAATATAAGCTAC